>Ga0209208_10001482_pt1 | contig 33181 bp, 28 predicted proteins | sample S1TSphfallax_3_FD_187694 | JGI IMG/M metagenome (GOLD analysis project Ga0209208, IMG submission 187694) | Host-associated microbial communities from peat moss isolated from Minnesota, USA - S1T2_Fd - Sphagnum fallax MG (SPAdes) (version 2) | ecosystem: Host-associated > Plants > Peat moss >...
GGGGGGGGGGGGGGGGGGGGGGAGGATTTGTTTTCCTTTCAGCCAATGGGAAGGCCCAAGGTGCCTTGCTTTTAAGTTTGGAGGGCGGGAAGGAATTTTTTTTTTTCATTTTGCCCTGTTTCCCAATGTGTTCCCATGTGTTCGCTCTAAGTTCCTAATGGGTTACCCGAATACGTTCCCCAAGTTCACAATGTGTTCCCCAACATGGTCTCCTTATAAGCCACCTCACTTTCATCCCATATGCTTTGGCAAATATTGTTCTCCTTTAACCTATATAGATGGGCCGAAGGGGAGTATCTATATACATCAAAACAGAACCTTCTATTTTCAGGAGCCTTCATAGTTTCATTTTGTTGGGAGCAAGGGGCCAGTCAAATTGGCTTGTTGCCCACCCCCAAAAAAAAAAAGAACTTTGAAGGTACCTTGAGGGCTAATCCTTTTGGGAATTACTTTGAGGGCTAATCCTTTTGGGAATTGAAATAAGATTAATCTGGGGTTAATTCATCTTGAGAAATAAGATTGATTACTTTGAGGGTTAATCCTTTTGGGAAATAAGATTAATCTGGGGTTATTTCTTTCTAAGAAATTTCTTTCTAAGAAATAAGATTACTTTGAAGGTAAATCCTGTTGGGGAATAAGAGGAATTTGGGGGTTGACCTTTTATTGGAAATAAGGCTATTCTCGGGGGGTTTGTTCTTTTGGGATTCATATTACATGGAGTAAATATATATGATTGGCTAATAATATGACTAATTTGAATTTAACAAAATGAAAAAGAGGACTATTTTGAGGATTGATCCTTTCGGGAAATAAGAGTAATTTTGGTCAACTAAATACAATTATTTGTGGGCTCAACTGATTCAGAAGTCTCACTATGTGTAGGGTAAAGCCCTAAGGTGGGGACATTTTCAAAATAAGGGACCTAAGATGAGGCGATAGGCAAGGGATATCATATTTGATGAAATGTCTCAAGGTTATGGTCTTGTGAAATCTAGAGTAGAATCTAGATTACAAATTTTGAAATCTAGGTAGGATATCATAATCCTACCTAGGTGGAAAATCATAATCTTACTTAGATCTGGATATCAAGTAGGTATGGGGGTAAAGAAAAAAGTTTTGGGTAAGACATAAGGTATAAGGTGTAGGGTGGTTGATAGGGCTAGAAAGTGAATGTTTAAAGGTCCGTAGATTAAGTATCCTAAGTTTTTGCAAGCTTTTAATTAGGTTTGAACAAAGTTAATCCGGATTGTGGAAATTAACTTGAATATCCAATAGATATTGTTTGATTATATATTTGACATTCTCAAAAACGGGTGAAATATTTTTAAAAATGTATTTGATATCCTTTTTGGATATTTGAAATGGGTTTTCTTAAACAAATACTAAAGAACTAGTTCAATTCTCAATAAACATTTTGAAAATTAGATTTAATCGATTTTTAAAAATGTGATATTTGCCCAACATGGTGTGAACTCAACATATAAACATTGTTTTGCAAGGTAAATAGTGTGGCATGGACGATTGGTCCAAGTGTGAACCCAATACATAAATATAGGGTGAACTCAACATATGAACATTATTATGCAAAGTATATATTCAAATTTTGAAGATGCAAATATGAAAGGAAATCTTCCTTGAATTGCATGGTAAACATGTTTTTTTCTAATTGTGAACACATTATTGAATCGATATATATATTTATATATATTTCCAAAACCTAAATTTTCTAATTTATTTGAAATTTCAGTGACAAAAATAATTCATAATTCAATATCTCATGCACCTTAGATTTAAAAATTATGAACAAAATTCCATCAAATCCTAAGCATTCAAGATTTTTCCAATAGTACCAAGAATGCACCTAGATTCCACTATTTTTTTTTCATTTTGATTTAATTCAATTGTCATTGAAAAAAGGTTCAATATTCAATAACTTGTGTAGCATGGTTCCAAACACTAGAAGAAAAATTGTTGTAAATGTAACCAACTTTTGGAACTAAAAATTGTCACTACAGTTACAAACGATAATTCTTAGTTGCAAAAATTGATTGCAAATGACAATTTTTCTTCTAGTGAAATGTAACAAAAAGCAATGTGTGCTACTCATGCACATTAAGGTTGGGTCAATCTAATCTGCTTATGCAGTGATAATATTTAAAAAAAAATGAATCTGCCCAGGAAGTGATAATATTTTTTAGCTCTGCCTCAGGCACAAGAAGGGAAAAATCCAGACAGCCAAGGGGTTTTTTTGGCTAAATTTAGCCAGTTGGCGAATTCTTCTTTACAAAATGGCTAAAAGTATGTCTTTTGTGGTTTTCTAGTTGACAAGTTTTGATCTTTTTTTGGTTGTGTGGAAAAATCGCCAGATTTCTCTGTTTGATTCTAGTATGTAGCCAAAAATATGAAGGATGCTTAAACTTTTATTACTTTTATATCCTGTTTGTAGCCAAATTTGGCTAAACTGTCTTATGGATGATTGCCATTTGAACTATTTAAAGAAAAAATTATAAATAAATAAAAACGCACGCATGCGCGCACACACACAGGAGATGGCGATTGCAGCGGTAGCTTCTTTCTGGCGACCTCGGATCGAAGCAAACGCGCGGCATGGCCGAGGAGCTTTGAGCCTAAACCCTAAACCCATCTCACGGACGCAGACTGATGAGTACCCAGTGCGTGAGAAGAGATGGCAACAGCGGAGCAAGAACAAGAGGAATCTCAGCTCGTCTTGTTGGTCAGAGAAGGAGCTTTCGGACTTCCCACAGCATGCCCTGCATGCCTGCCGTGGTTTCTGTACCTCAAGCTCTCCTCAGTCTCCTTCCAGACGCAATACAGCGCCGTGGAGCCGGACTCTGAGAATGTGCCTGCTGTGGAATACGGGGAAGCAGTAGGGTTCGCTAGCGAGAGCGGCGGGATTTTGGAGTTTCTGAAGAGGGAGAAGATTGCGGACCTGGATGCCGCTCTCACCGAGGGGGAGAGGGCGGAGCTGGAGTCGTTTAAGGCCATGGTGGATTCGTGGATCGTTGATGCCAGTTTATATGAGCTTTGGATGCGCGACAACGATAAAGCTGCTAGAAAAGTGTACTTTGCTGCATTGCCAATGGGATTGTCGTATGCCCTTGATTGGAAGCAGCGGCATGCTGTCATGCAACGGTTGGGGATCACGACCGAGAATGCCAAGTCTAGAGGCGACGAGCTCTTGAGAAAAGCTGGGATGGCGTATCAAGCTCTCTCTGTCCGTCTCCAGGACCAGAAACTGTTCTTCGGTGATCGGCCCACGAGCTTGGATGCTTTGGTACTCGCGCATTTGCTCTTCCATCTCAACGTTTCCTTCCAGGTTTCCAACCTTAGGGAAGAGATCTCCAAATATCCCAACCTAGTGACCTACGCACAGAGTCTGAAGAGCCAGCTGCTCGGAGGGGACGATGATGGCGTGCCAATGGGAGCTGCGTTTGGAAATCCCAAGTCTCCTCCTCCTCCTCCTCCGCCTCCAACAGCCCGACCACCGACCTCTACCGCTCCTACTACTTCCGGCAAGGAGAAACCCGCCAACAAATCCAGTAATGACAAGGAGAAGATGTTCCAAAAGAGGGCTAAGTATTTTGTAATTGCACAATTTGTGGCAATTCTTATGTATGTCGTGTTTGCAGGCATTGGTTTTGAAGATGATGCTCAAGATGATGATGGTAGTGAGGATGAATAAGAACTGTATATACCTCTTTTTCTACCTCTGTGACTCTCTCCTTGTCTCTGTCACATCATTTTTTTGTAGGGCTTGAGAGAAGGCAGACAAGTGTATACCTCTTCATTAATATGACCTTGTCTAAAAATCTAGTGTTTAGGAATCGTGGCAGCACTGACAACTGAATCAGCCAATGAAGAATCCAGTTCACTCAATCTCTGATCTGTCTGTTTCTAGGTTTTGTTGGATTAGGGTTGAAGGACAGTGGTTGCTTGATTAGACAGTATTCATAGGTAGGTACCCTGATATTAGGGTTTTTTTGATACCAGGCTAAAAAACTCCATATATGTTGCTGATTGAGGGTGTATGTCTATGCATTGCCCTATCTGTATGTTGCTAGGTTGACATTGGTGTTGAGGGATGTTGACAATGGTTCTAGGTGGAGATCTATGTGTCATCTCATCCATGAGGTTCTTCACTTTCTAGCAAAATTATGGGTTGGATGATTTCATCAGTGGAGAAGTCTTCTGTCTCATTCTTTCCTAGGAATTTGTCAATATAGGATTGAAGTATATTGGCAGTGGTAGCAATCATTGGTGGGTGTACAGTGGGCACTCCCCTCTGTGTTTAGGGTTTCATTAGGCAACCCATCTAGCAAAGAGAGGTCAAAGGAATTCTGGGTGAGTATGCAGTCATCATGGATGCTCAAGTTGAAAGTGAAATAGTCCTTGGGTTGGATTTACAGATGCTGTCAGATTTGTGTTACCATGGCAGCATCCCCCTGCTGAAGATGCAGTACACGAGTTCAGAGCAAAGTAGGGGAGAGTAGAAAATTGAATGCACACATTTGGGTGAATTTCACTGGTTTGTAAACCCATCAGCCATTGCAGCCTCCAGGTTGTGGAGTCTGGGAGGGATTGGAATTTAAGTGGGTTTAGGGTTTAGGGTTTTCTGCAGTAAGTGCCTGAGCACAGTGCATCATGTGTTTCATTCATGGCTGTACATTGCAAAACCAATTGAAACTGTTCAAGCTGCTTTTTGGATGGCATCATATCTACTCACAAATCTTTTAATAGAGATGAGAAATCAGGGACAATTAAAAGTGTTTTTTTGCATTCTCTGTGCAGGAACCAGTCTAGTTCTTGGCTTCAGTTTCAAGGGACAATGTTTTTGGAAACCACCCCAAAGCCAAGTTCCTCTGAGAGCAGTTATTGATATGTAGTGAGTTCTGAGAGTTGATTACCCATACATTCAAATCCTGGAGTGAAAATTGATGTGTGCAATTGCTTTGTTCTGCTGAGTTCCTCTGAGAGCAGTTATTGATATGTAGTGAGTTCTGAGAGTTGATTACCCATACATTCAAATCCTGGAGTGAAAATTGATGTGTGCAATTGCTTTGTTCTGCTGCAGCCTCAGCCTCTAGCAAGGGCAGTTTGTTCTTCTGGCCCAGATTGTGCAGAAAACTTGGACACAGGCACAGATGTGATGACTTATTTATATTAGACCTTACCAAGTGTCCAAAGATTGAAGTGAAAAAGATTTTGGAATCCACTCCAGTGAATAAGGTTTTGGTCTCAGCAGACAAAAGACTTCTGGGTCCTAGACTGAGCACATGCTGCACAAAGATTCACTTAGCTACTGCAATTGAGCACCACCTGTTGAGATCCACTTGGTGTGTTAAGTGGTGTGTGCTACATAGAAGGTATATTTTGCTCAGGGTTCACAGATTTTTGGCATGCAGTTTTCTCACCATATGGCATAGGACCTTCACCAGAACAATAGAAGACAACTATTGCAACAATGCAAGGCAGAACTTTCATTATACTTAGGGCTTGAAGTCAAGCTGCATTCCAGCTCTTCTGCACTGCTATTCAGTTTCTATAGCTAGATTTTTGTCTTCTTCTGTCTTTGTGTTTTTGCATTTCCTTGCTTGGGTGTTAGTTCAACTTGAATGCCTATGTGATCTGTGGCCTACTTGTTTTTTCTCATATATATCAATGCTGCAACTTACTTCACATGGATATGATGTTACTCTCAATCCTTCAAAATCATTTTACTGGACCTATGTCCACCTAATAGAGGAAAAGCACATACCAATGAAATTGCAAAGAGAGTTCATGAGAACAATTTTAAGCAAACATTACAATGATTGCAGTGATTAAATTTTTGAGTGTCAGACCATCACCTTCATCACAAAGATCACTGATGAGCTGCGATGACGTTTCTTTCAACAAAATTTACAAATCTCAGAGATGCAAAGTCATTTATTAAACTGATGAATCACTGTCACTGAATAATTCAGCCTGCCACCAGTTATGCACAAGCTTGGGAACAGCACTGATTTCACCATATCCAAAATTTACCTCAGATTACAGAAACTTCTGCTGGGAGCAAATTGCAGTCAAGCGACTAAGCGATGATGAAATCATAAATAGCAAATGGAACATCAAGATCTAGACTATATTTTCTTCACAAATTCACCTCATGTGCACAAAGCAAATCTGAAATCAGCAATAGCTAATGGAACATCAAGACACACAAAATTGTCTAAGCAAATCCACCCACTCACATGCATGAAGCATTAGCTATGGATGATTTTAATAGCTAATAATGAAACCATCAAGACAATCAAGATTTTTATTCCCATCTAAACTGTGGGTTCAAGGTCCCAAAATGAATTGTTGAGAAAAAAACATTACTGGGTTTGCAGCATCTGAACCTGTAATCTGTGCCAGGCTACTCATAGAAAACATATCAGAACAATTCATGTGTGGGAGCGCAGTTGGTTCATGCACTTTGTGAACAGATTGCTATAATGCCTGGACCCAGAATATTGGGTCATGTGTTACAGTGCTGCATCTTGATCAGCACAGTCTTTTGTCTTTCCAGCTTGCTGAAAGTTCCTGGGCACAGGGTGGAGCTTGGAAGCAACTGTGATTCTTTTTGGCGCAATTTCGCGACCTGGTGGGAAAAAAAACATACACGCTTGCGACAAATACAAAGGCTTTTATTTGGGAAAAAATGGTCAAATGTTGTCGCCACGTTATGAGGATTTCGTTTTGAAGAAGTGCATTTCTAGACAATAGATTGTAGCATGTAGCCAAAACTATAGCATGATTACTATTTTTTTCTACTTTCCCTTCTGTCTGACATGTAGCCAAATTTGGCTAAGTCCTCTTGTGGATGATCACCAACCTACCTACCTACCTCACAAGCTTTTTTTCAAAAAGACACTTAGACTTGGAAACTTCAAACCAATGGCGCCACTAAATTTTTGCAACGAACGCGTATGCATGATGGACCAAGAAATATGGGAACAGGGAAAGAAATGCTGAAACTCAAACTGACCTGCAAAATGATCATGATATTGAAGCGCGAGGATTGACGAACTCAGCAACTGGCAACTCTGCACCAAACTGGGGGCTTCCCTGGTGGAAATCTGCCTGTCCGGATTTTTCTGTCGATCAGTTTCATTTCCACTGGGAGGCTTGTAATACGATCTTCCCGTCTCTGGGTAGCGCCCATAAAACCTCCACGCAATCACCACCCCTAGATCCAAAGCTTCTTTAAACAAATTGTGGGAAGACGACATCAGAAGGATCCAGATCTATGTATCTATATATCTATCAATCACCAAACCGCCCCAAAACAACAAAAAAAACACCAAATCAATCCTTTTCAAAAGACAAGTCCGTGATTCAACAACTCAGTTGCAAAAAAAATTAAAAAAATAAAATTTCAAGGCGCAATCAGTTTCAAGAACTGGGGAAAAAGATATTATTAGTCGATCTAATTTGTGTGCAACAGCATTGAGAGGGATTATTTGGAGGGCACGTTTTTATACCTAAAACTGTGAAGATTACACCCCTCCTAGAAAAGAGGCGAGATTTTACACCTCGTATTTAGGAGCAGGGAGGGAGCTGACACCTACTTATTAGGGTTTATATTTTGCCTTGTGTGTGAATGAATCAGCATTCAATAATATCTGGGACTTGCAACTTGCAACTTGCCAGCAACAAGTCGTGGAGTCTCTTTTCCTTCCCCTTTTTTTCCCGAAGAATGGAAGAAGTGGGGACGAATGGAAGACGTGCTTTGTATCAACAAAAGTAGAATTAGCGCTCATGAGTCAGCAGCAGTCAGGAGCATCAATATTTTCATAGGATAGAAACCTTGCCAAACTCTATGAGGGAAGGGACTTCCCCATCAATATAATAAGATTTTGGGGTAACATCTTTCTCTTCTTCTTCTTCGCTTGGTTTCCGAAATTATTTGTTGTCCCCTTCACCTTTGTTGACAAGGATATTGTGTTTAGATTCATTATCGAGTATAGTAGCTTAAGGGATTTTTTTTTGGCCCCCTAGGTAATAAGAATAGATCTTTTTTCTATACGAGGATTTTTGAAAGATGATGTTTTGGCTTGTTTTGAAACTTGAAATTAGTTATAGAGTTGTAATAATATCTTGAAGGATTTTGGTTTCTTTTAGAGAATTCTTGGATGATTATAATTTTTGTACAGTGAAATATTTGAGTTTTCATAATTCTTCTTTTGCCTAAAGTTACTTTTTAATGTAAATGCCAAGGCCATAGTGTGACACACCCAAGCTTGTTTGCACTTATTTCCCCATCCTATCATTTGTGTTCAAAGTGAACATCAACACTCTTAAATAATGTAGTAATCCATGAAGTTGTTGAAATCATGTCAAAGGTTTTTTGCATAATGTATAACATTGAGTCCAACAAATTACAAAAACAAGTTGGGGTAGTATGTGGTTTTTTTTTTGTGTTGATGTCACTTCCCATGATGTTTGTGTTGCAAATGGGTGGAATCACTCATCTTGATCATTGTTATCATGTTCATGTTGCATGTGAGTGCAAAATTGCCCCCAAGCCCTTTCCCTCTTTTAGTATATATTTTTTCTAATTCTTGTCGAACCTTTCTTGTTTTTTGTTTCCATTTACATTTTTCTTGTAGGTGGGAAAAGTAGTTTGTCTTTATCATTGTCACCCTCTTGTTGCAAGTGAATACAAAGCCCCAATTCGCCCCTTTCTAATTTCTTTTACAATTTTTTTGTTAGTCATGATTTGGAAGGTAGAATGTTCGTAAATGGAATTTAGGATATGTTATTCTTCGCACCTTTGTAAATCATAATGTATCTCAAATCAAATGGTCTTGAAATATTTGAAAATGGAGTTATGTTTATGATCCTTGTGTACTCTAGTTAACTATAATCATAAAATACTAATGTTTTATACCAAACGGGGTCTTTTTAATGTGCATGACCTCTAATGTCACAATACATTAAAAACTCATAATTAGATTCATAATAATCTATTTACTATCAAAAAGGAACATTTTCTTTTCAAAATTGATAAATGTTGTTAACAACACAAAATAAAAAGTTTTCAAACCATTGCAACAATAGTTTTTTTAAAAATTTGAATTATATGAAGTATAGTTTGTAAAAGTTTAAGGTAGAGAAATCAATCAAAACTATCAGAGATATTCATAAAATTAAAAAAACACAACATTACTTTCTATAGTTTGATCATTAAGGGGGTGAGGTTTTTATTAAACATTAAAAAAATACATTGTTATTGAACAAAAAATGAAATTCAAATTATCACAAATTCAATGTAATATGAGTTGAACACTTTCTTTCTTTTCTTAAACATTCAACTATGCCAAAATATGGATATGATGATTAGGATAACTTGCAACTATTATCTTAACCTAATCATGTATTTATATTTTCTTTCAAGTCGTGATCATTTTTTAAACTAGAGGTAAAATTATGATTACATTGTGACCGGTAACAGGGTGGTTGAACGGGGCCCTGGTGACGACTCCTGGGTTTGTGAATCTGATCTTTTGCTGTAAGGGTTTAAGAAATTAAACCCGCCGGAATGGGGATTGCGAGTTTATGATTTTGGGGACATGCAACCTGTAACGGTGCATGGGAAAGCTTGAGCGGGAAGCCAAGCACGTAACGGCCGGAATGTTGAGGCGGTGGGGCTCCTGATGAGGAGGTTTTTGCTGATCTGGGCCAGGCATTTTTTGCAATGTTAGTTTTTGTGTTGTTCTCTCTGGTGTGCCAGAGCTGTTTAGCTGGTTGTTGATTTCCTTCCCCTGCGCCAGCATCTTGCTGAGTGGATGTGTAATCTCCTGATGCAATTTGCAAGCAAGGTGATGCTGAGGGCTGATGAGAACTCTAAGGGGTCCGAGCCTTAGATGTATGAGAGGTAGGAGAGATCTGATAGCTGAACGTGCTTCTATGGGGATTCGTTTGCATCCGAGTTGTGGTCAGCAGAGCGTTGCTGTTATGTAGAATGAGAGGTAGGAGGGGTCTGTGCCTGCAGATCTGTTGTGTGTGACTGATGGGGCCGTCAGCATGAGAGGATTTGTGTGAGTTTGGTTTACTGTTGATCCACGTCCGAGATCTCGGAGGGTTGGTGCTGGGTTTCTGGTTGCTGGGTTCCTTGATGCAAAGAGTGAGAGCAGTGGGTAAGGAATGTGGTTTAGAGGCTCATCGAACTGTGCAAACATTGAGGGATCTGACCTCGCACGCATCACCTGAAGCTCCTGTTGCAATCAGGATGGTGTGCATTGTAGATCGGACATGAAACAGTCCTTGCTTTGTTAATTTGATTCGGAGCACAGAGATCTGCTCCCTGTGTTCCGATGTGTTGATCTTGATCTTGAGCTGATCATTCTTGTTGAAGAGTCAGGCGTTGTATGCTGATGAGTTCTGTAGATTGTTAGGGTGGGGATCGTGGTGCAGGTCAGAGGATCGGGGAGCTCGGATCTGATCTGGGTCTGGGCGCTCGCCATGTCCGGTTGCCTTTGTGTTGGTGCATTGCTCTCTCTCTCACTCTCTCCCCTCTCTTTTGGTGACAACATGACTATAAATATGACTAGTTGACTAATAGTCATGTTGATTTGAAGTTGACCTTGTTTGTGGGCATTTTTGTGAAAATTAACATATCTTCATGTATGTGTCATCAATCTACATAAGTCATAAATTCTTTTAGAAAAATTTGAACTAGTTGTATAACTAGTTATGATTTTCAAACATTTTGCCCAATGTAAACACATTTAGTCTAGTTTAGTTTAATGTATTCAACTTTACCCTAGTTTAACCAACTTTAGCCTTATTAAGCCTTAGTAGCTTAGTTTTCCTTATTTTTATTTTTTGGGGGGTAATTTAACCTATATAACCTAATTTAACTTAATTTAATTTAATCCCACTTACTTTAGCATAAATAGCCTAGTTTAAGCTATATTAACCTAGTTTACCTTAAGTAATTAGTTGACCCCTAATTCAACTTAAATAACATAATTTAATCAAGTTTAATTTAAGCAACCTAGTTTAGCCTAATTTAACTTGAGTAATTTAATTTCACTTAGTTTTTAACTTAACATAATTAATCCTAGTTTTGACTAATTTAACCCAAATAGTTTGATTTACCCTAGTTTAACCTTGTTTAACTTAATTCATTGCAAAATTCTTATTTATGTGGCCTAGTTTACCACACCAAATACAAATACTTAGCTATCCTAGGTTGTCATTAGCTATTTTAGGCTACTTTTAGGCCATTCTAAAATTTATCTTATGTTATTTAAAACTAAGTTATTATATGTTAGTTACCTTAGGCTATTCTAATGTATTATGCAATATTATACCTTAGGTTATTATAAATGAATTTACTTTAGGTATTTTAGGTTATTCCACTTTAAGTTATTTTTTATTATTTCAGGTTATTTCATTGAGACTATTTTAGGTTATTCCACCTTAGATTATTTTATTTTAGCCCATTATTGGTGATTTTAAACTATTCCACCATAGGTCATTTTAGAATACTACAACTTATTGAACTTTAAGTTATTTTAGGTTATTTTACCCTAGGTTATTCTAAGTTATTCTACCTTAAATTAACCTAAATTATTTTAAATTATTCCATTTTATGTCATTCTAAGTAATTTTTAATTAGGGTAACTTAAAATAAGTCAAAATAAAATAATTTAAAATATAATAACCTACATACAATAACTTAGGATAAAATAATTACTATTAAGCTACTTATATGCTGCTAAAATTGTTACTTTTAGGCTACTACTAGACTACTACAAAAAAGTTCTTAAGAAAACAATTAATCCATGACTATTAATCATGTAAGCCTAGTCTTGTAATTATAATTATAGCACTAGTCAGAAAAGTGACATAGTTACATGTTGAATATGGGTATATAATTAGAATTGTGACATAATCACAAATGTCAATTCATAAAAAACATTTTTTGGTGTAATAAATTATTCGTTTGTCACTAATAACATGATTTCACAACTTGTGTGTGACCTCATGTTATATCTTCTATTCCATTGGAACACATTATTTTGTTGTATACCAACAGCCCAATGTTTGGCCTTGTTCATAAACCAAAAATTATTCCAAAGTATCAAAACTATTTCTATAAAGACTAGGAAGTACTTTGTTATAACACTCACCAAAGTTTTTGTGCAAAAAATAAAATTTAAATTAATACAATGAATTGGAATTCATCTTTTTGTGTTAAAAAAATTCATTTATGGACCATACCAATCCAATTCAAACGAAACACATTGATACAAACACATATTAAGTTTCAAATTAATAACCTCTTTTTCCCTCCTATGTGTTTGGAATTTGAAACTATGAAAAATAAGATTGTAGATTCACATTTTGGGGACAAACCCCAAAACATTAATTTTTTTTATAAAAATCTTGTTCATATTGAATTAAGTTTTAACAACAAATAAACCCTTAGAAAAATGTTATGTAGTACATACCTAAGAAAAATGTTTTAAACATTCCATATAACTTTTTGTAATGAACATTAGAAATGTGGAAAGGGGGAAAAAATCAAAAGGGTGCTAAAGAATCAAGATGCCTCATAAGATTTCATTACTTTTAATTTGGGTCTTATTGTCCCATTGGTGTAGACCCTAAAATTTACATATATGTCTTAAGATTGGGGTGTGCTTGTTTGGGGGTAATGGTTCGATTACACATTTTGTGTTTGTTGTAGTGAAGTTAATTTGACAAGTGACATGATTGCATATATTTTTTGGAGGTGAAGTTATATTGAAGTGTAAAAGACTAATGGTTTATCATGGGAATGTAATAGAAACACATATTGACTTTGCTTTGGAGCCTTGTCATTGAAAGCCAAAGTTTAAATTATAATTCATGTGGATTCAATAGCAAAAATGACACCAAGTCACATTTTTAGAATATTAAATGGTATCAATATCACACATTGGTACATTTTGTAGTACACAAAAGAGGTAAAAGATCCATGAACATTTTAAAATAGGGGTTATAATGATCAATGTTGTTAGGTTCAATATACTTGGCAAGTTCAAGTACAAGTTCAAACTCAAGTTTTAGCATATTGCAAATTCATAGTTTTGTTAGATATGGATTCAAAATGAAACCTAGAAACTGCCCTTCTTTTGAAATTGGAATTTGAATTTGGACTAGGTTATTGAACCTTTTTAAATAGGTCCAATTTTTTAAATAGGTGATAAATATATTTAAAAAAAGAATGAAGGCTAAGTGTTATTTTTCAGGCAAATGATTACATTTAAATAAACTTAAAATATTTATTATTATTGAAAAAGAAAAAAAAAGGAGGGGGGTGGTGTGGCAAAAAGTGTACACATTCACATATGACACTTATGCAAGGTTAGTAAATGTAAAATATTTAATTGCTCCTTTTGAGAATGTGAAAATTATGTGTTGTCTATTAGTTCAATAAACTAATGTCACATTGTAAAATTCATTTTCAATATTTGTGCAATGGACATGGAGTTAGACCTTGTTTTACATTAAACCATGCTTCAATTTTTTAGGAGAAGTCTCAAACTAACAATTTCATAGTTTGAAGAATCATGTTCAAAATCGCATTAGAGGTTTAAAAATATATATGTAATCAAAATTCAAATTGAAGGTTTAAAAAAAAATTAAAAACTAGAGCACCACTTAAAAGGACCATGGAGCCAAATGATTCCATTCAAACATTTGATTTGTGATGTGACCTCCACTACATGAGGAACTTCCCATTGTTTATTTAATTTATGGCATGGAAGGGTCATCTTCAACATCTGGAGAGACCCTCCATGGATGATTATCATGAATTTTGATGATTTACTTTCAAGACATCAAAAGTGGGGCTTCCAATGGAACTCCACATTATTTCAAAAACCATAACAAATGATTTCACAATGTTGATGACTTCACCATCTTTGTCATCAAGTGGTAAGAGTGGGCAAATTGCCTTTGTTACAAATGACACAAATCAAAGTGTTCTAGTTCCTTTCAACTCGGTAAATGATTTTTTTTAAAAATTTGCAAAACCAACAAAAGGCTTTGAGAACCAAATTGCAATGTTTGTAAAAGTTCCACCGAAATTGTAACAAAAGTTTACAAGAGATTAATATTCAAATGTGTCTTTTTATCCCATGTTAAGGAAGTCGAAGTTGTATAATTGATTTGGTACAAATTTTTTGACAAGCATTGATTCATGTGCAAAAGATGCTATTTGCTCCATACCAATTAAGCATGATTGAGTAATGTTTTCAATTGTTGGAACATATTGAATTCAAGATGGTTGAAAAAAAGGTTATGATTGTTGGATTTTGTTTAGATTACTAAGAGCATCAATACCAACAAAATTTCCTATTCTTAAACTTGGAAATTGCTTTTATAACTTTACAAATTTCTTTTTGATTGTTGTATCTTGACAAAGGGTGCATACTTTTTGCAAGTCAATGAATAAACATATGGTTACAAGTTTTGCTTCAATGTCCTCATATATAGAACAACTCAAATGAAAATGTTTATCTCTACTATTTCTTGAAAGCCACTTGAATACCTTTGCGCAAATTATATTTATACATATACTATTTTCATTGAATCACAAACGTATTTAGAAAATAAAAGTGAACAATCATTAAGAAATTTCTTATCCATTTATTTAATGTGATTTGGATTTAATGTTTATGAATTACAATCATATTTGTAATTTTTTCACTCACATTCAAATATTAAAATCAATTCTCATTTACAAAGATTGAAATTCTATTTGTGACTTTAATAAACAAATAATCAAATCTGAATAATCCAAATGATTGAATTTCATATATTGAAACCCTTTGCATCTTTGTTTGTCAAATTAAAAAAGACTTGGTGTGTTTAGTGTGTGCACAACAAAGTGCTTAAAATTCGAGCACAAGCCAATACAATATGATAGCATGACTCTCCAAGCAACAATGATAACTCATTGCCCATTACCAACATTTCATTGGAAATTCTATGGACAACATAACCAAAACAACTTGGTATTTATATTTCTCACATTGTCACTAGTATTAAAAGTTATTCATTTTGTGATATATGGGAGCTTCTATTTTTGGGTGCATTGGGAAAAAAAATTCTAAAAGATCTAAAAAAATTGCTACATTTCTTCTATACATGGTTCAAGACTTAGGCTAGCCAAAAGATAAAAGAATATTTAAAAAAAGACTTCCGTTGCCGGGACTCGAACCCGGGTCTCTCGGGTGAGAGCCGAGTATCCTAACCACCTAGACTACAACGGAAGATGGCCACATGCACAAACATTTGTAATATCAAACTGAGTTTCTAGGGTTAGGGTTTGAAGCTCCACCCTCGTGCAAGGGGTTTGTCCAAAGATAAAAGAGTGACAGTGTGTTGGGTGTGGGGTTTGATTCCTCTACCATACTTGTCAATTGTAGTGTTCAAAATTAGACAGTTGAAACTCTAAACCTCAAATGTCTGTGGATACAATTCAGAGGTTTAGAAAGGAAAAAGTAACAATGCTTCAAGGAGCAGTAGAATGTGATGATGATGATGATGATGATGATTCGGTGGCTCACATGATGTTGTGGGAGACAAAGAGTAGAGCTGCTGCACTCCCACCTCTTGGCCAGGTCTTAGCGACAATCTTTGCAGCAGAATGTCGAGAAGTTGAAAAGAATTTGGCCTCGGACAGTGCACGAACAGAGCAAGGTAAAACCCTACACCGCTTTCTTTTTTTTCAATGCCTATGAGTGGCACATCCACTCTGTGGCACCCAATAATTAAATTTTCTTTGTCTTTGATGCTGTACATATGACAGAAATGCTCAAAATCTGTGTTTCATTTTTAGGGTCAGTGGGGTGAGCTGTAGCATCACTTCTTCAGCATGTCGAGAAGGGATTGCAAAGATGTTCCTTTGCTTGAGCATGTAGGGACTAGGTTAAACACTTGTTGGTTGTCGAATTGCCTTGCTTGACAAATCTTCGGAAATAGTTTTGTTGCAGATTTTCAAACTCCATGGGGCCTGCTAGTTTGTGAGTGCATGAGTAATAAGCATCATGTTAAGTCTACCTTGTTCATTCACTGCTTTTCTTGCAAAGATATATTTGACATAATGTGTGTTAAATCCAGTGCCCATTCTCAAGCCTCTCCCACACTAGGCAAGCAATGCACATTAAAACTCATGCACCCTAGACCATTACCTAGGGTAGAATTTTGAACCACCCAACAATGCAATTCAGCAGAAAATTAAGTAACTAGCAACAGATCCTAAACCCTAAACCCTGAGGCCACCTTGTCAACATTTCTACACTCCCCATAGTCTAGATGTAGGTTGTTCCTCAATGACAAGGGGAATGATTTTATAGTTGAAGTCAAGACTTGGACTTTAAGCATGTGTAAATATCTCTGTAATGTGTAAATAAGATGTGTATTAAAAAATCTCTCTATATGAGAATTAATAAGTAGACATAGAAGATCTCTTGAGATTAACTCTAAACTTGGTGATATGGATGAAATTTCCAATACAAATGTAGTTAACAATATGGATGAAAACTTTGAAAGCATTGATGAAATCAAATGTATGGATGAAATTTACTAGACAAATGTTATTGTCCATGTGGATGATGGCCATTTTCTAAATGGATATAATTGCACCCATGTTGTGAAATTACATCATTGAATCAATTTCATCCATCTCATACAATTCATTGTCAAGGTTGCCAGTTTCAATTAAGTCATTTTCATCCCTTCACATGGATGCTATGAACATTAACTCATCCATGTGGTATGGTTAGTTTGTGTCATCAATTTCATACATACATGTGTTTAGATTTGCCCTCATGCTCAATCATATTTCAATACAATTATATGCATGTTGTCAAAGTTCATCCTTGCAATTCACTTCATCCATACTATGAATTACATAAATGTGTGATTAACTTCATCCTTGAGTTCATAGTTTCATCATCATCAAATGCAATCTATATGGCCAATTAAGTCTTTGACAAATTTCATTCATGCATAAAGGAATTCCTTTGCATTGAAGATTTCATAAAAAATATGCTTTTTGTTGATGTGCTCTCATTCATCCACATATGGATAAGTACATTAAAGAAAATTTATGGTGCCACCAAGGAAAAGTTCTCCTATTTTAGTGGCAATATCTAATATAGTGTGCATATGTATATGTATATATTATGCGAGACTAAATGTCCAAATAGCCAAGTGCCACCAACGATTATGTGGCAATCATTGAGCAATGTACATTGCGAGCACAACAACTTCTTTTCATATGGGTGGGTGAGTTGATTGATTCATATCTGAATGAAGGCCTTCATGGCAACCAACACCCAAAGCTAAGTGATCAACTCCACCCATTGGGGACCACCATATACGACCTCTTGAGATGACCGATTAGGAATCTCATACTTGCAAATTTTTATATTCACGAAATTGGGTGGCAAGGTTGTTGCACCTCATACCTACACATTATAATGTTGGATGGATGACACCATATTTTACCCATGACACCTACCTTCTTCATTTGTGTATGCCACCTAAACATGGTCGTGTATTAAGCCAAATCCAAATTCCCCACTAGAAGTCCTTCACAAAGTTCCAAGGCCAAAATTGTCCATTGTTCATATGTGTGGGTTTTAAAAGCTCGCACGAGTTAAATTGCTCTGCTAGATAATTCCAAGGTTGTTTCCATTCTCTTTACTTGTACATATAAATTTTAAAATGTGACAATTTGGAACACAAAGGTATTCCTTAATTCTTACATGAATAGGGCACAAATTTTAAGCATTGTATGTTAATGTCTCAAATATGCTTACAAGAGTTTTAAGTGAAGTATATATACTTAATGTTTTACACTCACAACACAAAATGTTGTGAGGTGTCAAATGGCATATACTTTGTATACAAATGAAGAAGGTTGTTGGGGGTCAATGGCTTAGTGTGATTGTCACTTTGGTCATGTTCATGTCTTGGGCTTTTTGCTTTGGTGCTTGGTTTGGAGTGGATTCTATTTATGTTTAAAAATTATGACAATTGCACAACACAAGATGCATTTTGTGGACTTATTCCTCAACTGTTTGAAAATGTGGAAATTTAAATTTGAAACTGCCAAACCCTATTTTCTGAAAATAAATAAATATTTACCCGTCTGACTGAATGGGCAAATGACTTGGCTAGCATGTAACAAGGCATCACAAACATGCTGGCCATGCCAATAAGTAAGATGTTGTACATCTACCTACTATGTTCACACTCTGAACACCAAAAAAAAACCCATTCCAAATCTAAACAGTCTAAACACTTTCACCAAAGAAACCAGTTCACCCAATGTAAAACTGGTTCTATTAAGGTAAACTTCCAAAAGTTGGATTCAATGTGATAGTCCCTGTTTCTATGGGGGCAAGGCCCAACAAACTATCAATTCTCCCCATACATACATACATACATACATACATTATTGGAGCCTACTATTAAAATTCCACTCTTCATCCAATTTCCTTCTCCTACCCTACCTAGTAAACCATCTTGCCTGTCACCTCATTTCTTACTTTCTAGGAGAGCCTTCTCTCCTAGTGTAGCCTCCTTACTTACCAATATCCCATGGTCATTGTACATTGCCTTTCCAAAATCCATAGCCACTTTTGAGGTCTTATTATGATGTTTTTTTTCATAATTTTTTGCATGCATGCTGGTCTGCCAGTTCCACTATCCAGGATTGCAATTTTCCACTCTTGGCAAATAGTATAATACAACACAAATGCTGACCCAACAAATGTGCACATCACCTTGTTGAGGGCTTTCGCTAAGTTTTTTTGGCTGGTATGAGGCAAAGTATATACCAGTTTTGTTCAGTTCTTGGTTTTAAAGATAACCTTGGGTTTCAGCTTCTTCTTCTTTTCCTTTTCCTTTAAAATTTGTTTTTGGATGGAACTTTCAAGAGCAAGGCTCCTAGACGGAGTCTTCAAAATTGTAAAATCTGGCGTTTTCCAAAAACATTCAAGGCTGGTCGGACTCCCTACCTACCAGGCTGATATTGGTACAAGGTTGGTGTGACCTCATTGGGTCCTTGGTACCAGTGTTGGTAGTTGGTACCAAACACAGGCCCACAAGGCACGCACATACTAGTGTTGTGTGATTATTTGAGTTTTTTAATAATTTTAGGGTTTTGGTTTTTTTGAAACTTTGAAGATCAAAGAACTTGTCCAATAACATTATTGGTTTTTTCAAATTTCAAACATGAAGGTTACTCACTGAGTTGGTTATCTTTTAATAAAAAAAACATGATGGTTAGATAAAAGGTTTTTTGGTCTAGAAAACTTTGTTATGTCACATATGGTTGGACACCTAAGGCCAAAAAATGGAACTTTGGCTAATTAAACAAAAGGATTGTTCATGAGGGCATGGTTTGGGTCACCCGAGCTTTAAATTGAAGATTGGTTCTGCATTAACTATCAATGAGAAGGGCAGATGTATTTGTTAAAAAAAAACTAATTCTGATTCTCTAAATCAAACAAGATTTCAGGTAACCCCAATTGAAATTGATGGTTAACTATCAATTGACCTCAGGTTAACCCTTGGTTCTAGTCTTTTTGTTCCCAAAATTTTCTTTCTGAAAACTCTTGATTCTAGTTTGGGTTCCACACAGAAATAGAACTGGGAACCTAGTTCTAGATCTGGTTCTTAAAACAATCTGGTTTCAATTCCAGAACAAATTCCAAAAATCAGACTCGATTTTTGCTCGATTTTTACTTGCCAAAACCAGAATGAATTGCCAGTTTGAACGCACCAAATTAGATAATTGCCCAACACGCATAACAACCCACTAGGCTAACCCTTACCTACACCTAACATTCTAGATACCAAATGATCACATATTTTCCTACCTACTTGCATATAGGACTTTAGGTTACGAAGATGAAACTGAATATCAACTCAATTGGAGTTCATCCACAACTGAATCATATAACATTCTTTCCATCAATGGTGTACTGGTGGGCTGTTGGCTCATTCTGGCCCAAACTCAGAAGCTTACAACAAGATGATCATAATAATGTCTTTCATATGTCTGCTCCTTCATTCACAATTGGATTGAAATTATTACTCTGCCCTTTTTATCTTTGTTCTCCAAACCCTCCGCAATGAGATGAAACAATTGGGTTGCAAGGTCAATCATCTTCCATCAGCACCGTCCCTTGAATCCCCCTTGCAAAATTAACCGCTTCACACAAATTGGGAGAAAGTAACTTGAAACTGGAACCATGATGATGCTACGATTCATTTGTTCAATCACCAGCATTTCATTGTGCTACCCAAACCAACTGGTAGTTCGTGAAGATTTAGTCATATGCCATAGCCATACCAACCATCAATAAAAGAGGACTGACTCTAAGGGGGAGGAGGGCTGGAGAACAAGAACATCATAGTCCATGGGGCTCACAAAAAAACAAAAAGGAGTTGGTCAATAGACACACATGTATTTCAAAGAAATGATAGTTGAGATTGCAATCTTTAAATGAGTTGGAAAGTTTGAGCAATACAAGTTTGTTGTGTACATATTTCTCTTGTAGCCCGTACCAAACATGGCAATTTATAAACTTGTGCCAACCTTACAATAGTCGTTGAATGAATTATTTTCCTTATGATATGCATCAAGCTAATTGTCAAGTAGTTGGGATTCAGTCATGTAGGGCTACCATGGGAGTGGTTGTGGCAAGTTGTGGCTTCAATTCACTACTAGATCGTGCTTGATGTTAATTTATTATATATATTATATAAACAATTCACCCACTTAATAGTAAAAGGGTACCCCCTCAACCTATCACACAACATGACTATATATCTGGTGGTGAGACATATGAAACCTCGAGGGTGTGCAGATAGGGCAACTTGAATCATCGGCCTGATTTTAAATCATCAATTCAACTAGATTTTTTTTCTTTTGTTTTCTTTCATTCTTTTGAGGCAATGAATTTCCAAATTTGTGAATGTCATTTAACTATTGATTTGGGGGATATGGAATGACATCGAATGTGCCAACTTATAGGATGCAAGCTCGTGGGAAAATGAAATTGGAGTTAGAATAAAGGCAAGAAACAAACACAAACATGGAAAGCACATGGAAACCTATATACATTGTACTCCTTCCTCTCTGTCAAGAATAACCCACATGAGCTTGCTCTTTTTATTTTCTAATTTTCCTTTGGGGCTCTATAGAGCTGGCCTTTCTTGGACTATCCTGGAACTACCTCTCATCCACATACAAAATAAACAATATGGCAAGCTGTGCAAGGCTGGGGTGAGCAAGCAGCAAGGGTTCACATTTGCACCTGATCTCTAGTTCTTATTCAGTTGGTAACAAAAAGTATAGACCAAAACTTAGCATATTTGCGGACAGATGGAATCTAGATCCCAGATCATGAACAAGGGGATCCTTTTGTTTGGACCTGTGAGTACTTTTCCATCCATACAATTCCATCATGTACACAATTTACCACAATCTTGGAACATAACAAGAAGGACTAACCTTGGTAACCGAGTTGGGTTCATCCACAACTGAGTCATAACAAGTAACCTCCCTTTCTTTAGTTGGTATGCTTCAAGCGACTGGTGGAGGTTTCAGTACTTAATGGTTCCATTACTTCCTTGTGGCCTGCCTCTTTTGGGCTGTTTGCTTGCCTGGACTTTGGTCCTTGTTTCTTTTTCTCTCCTTTTCTTGGGTGCTTTCTTTTTATTAAAGTTTGGCAGGGTTTCACGAGTTTCCAATGGATGGTGCATTGGTGGGTGCTGGGTCACATAATCCAACACTCAAAGGATGGGCCACAACAAATTAGGGGGTTTAATTCCTAAAGATCCAGCCTCCCGCCTCCCAAGGTTCAAATGGCAGAAGTCACTTCAACTTTGACAGTTCCTCCTGAATGTACCAGAACCCAGGTCCCAATCAGTGTTGCCTGGTTATTGATTTTTTAAAAATAAAATAAAATCCCAGGTAGGTTTTGTAAAAGATTCTTTTGGGATCACACAAGTTATCAATGTCAATATAAAAAGATTGGGTGTCAGGCAGGTTATCAAACAACCAGTTAACATGTTGATGGGTTTTCAAAAAGCTAAAAATAATTTAGACTTTCAAAATTCAACACCAAGCCATTACCAATACTATCAGTTATAAAAAAAATCAAGAACCAACTGGTAGGTTATTAATAACCAGGCAGATAACTGAGTCAAAGCTCAATAACCAGCCAACCCTGGTCCCAACCCCAGGATCTTGCAGGGCACAAAACCTTTTCATTAAAAAGCAAACCACAAGAGAGAGAGAGAGAGAGATGATGAAGGAATATTCAATCAATCAATTCACTCTCAAACAAACAAACAAACAAACAAAAAACATGAGTCTGTAACTACAACATCCACAACAGCACCAACCAGGCAGCTAGTAGCTAGCTAGCTAGCTACCAAGCTCCATTAAATTAATTTGATTATCAATTTCAAGTATTTTGTGATCACAAATTTCTCTACCAACAAACCTAGTGCTCTAAATTATTGTGCATCTATGCCCCCCATAAATACAGCTCCTCTCTCCCTTTGTCTCTCTGTGTCTTTGTCTTATACTAAAGTGCTGCAACAACAACAACAACAACAACAGCTGCCAGGATCCTCCTCATCACTCGTCTACTGTCACTACCCATTCTAGATACAGGCCAGACAATCCCTCGTGTGGACTTTTTGAGTCTCATGATCCACACTAATTAAGAAGTTGCATCTAGCTGGAGCAGCTTATTAAAATTGTTGAACATTTTGTTCAAGGCCTCTGCATTGAACTCTTAAATCAGCTGCATAATACTATCTATCTATCTGTCTGTCTGTCTGTCTGTCTGTCTGATCTGATCATCTGCAGCTGCTGGTCCTCAATTTGATCTAGCTAAATGCTTGTCTATTTCCCCAAATATTGATTCTCAATGAGCTTGATGTATGAATTGTATGCTTTCATTTTATTCTAGCTAGTCCCTAAATATTTTCTGTTTCCAGATTCTGAGAAATTGTTTGGCAGACTTGCAAGGAGAGCTAGATTTCAAGACTAGTTAGATGTTTTTTTTTGTGTACTTTGTGGCTCATCAGCTGCAGCCAGGAGCTTAGATTCTACTACTAAGAGTGTTAGTGGGTGACTGAGAGCTGAATTTGGCGTGGATCTGTTGTTGTTGTTGTTTGAGAGCAGATCCTGAGTAAATTGTATATTGTTCAAGGATTTGGTTTGATTGCACAGATTTTGTTACTATGGGGTTCTGCAAGGGCGGGATGAAGATAGGCCGGATTTTGGTGCTTCTGGCAGCTGTTGTAGCTGTAGCTTTGGAGTTGAACACTAGCGCTATGAGTGTGGCTCATGCAGCTTATCTGCCTGTTGCCTTCAGTGAGAACTATGAAACAACCGGTGATTTTCAGCATACCCAAATGTTGGATGGCGAGGAGCTGGCTGTGAATTTGGTCCTGGATCAAAGCTCCGGTAAGATTCAAGAAGCAGCTCTACACATATGTGCAGCTGATGCAATTTCCCACTCGCTAGCTCTAGAGTGACATGACTACTGGACATGTTGTTGTGCACATTCTTATTCTCCAGAGTACTGTAAGAAATTTCCTTTTGGATTTGACGCCGGCCTCATGTGCATTAATCAGACTTGTAAAGCTGCAGCTGCAGCTGTAGTAGTGAGCAGCTTGATGATCATCTCTCTTCTAGTAGCTTGTCTATAATCTCGCAGCCACAGCAGCTGCTAATTAGCTGACAGGTTTTCTTCCTGCATTGTCGAAGCTTGCACTGATCATCATCATGAATGCTGCAGCAATATTGTTGGAAATTTGTGGGTGCAGCTGCTGCATTTGGATCCAAGGGGTATTTCTTGTTCGGAGCTATTGGCATGGGGATCAAGCTCGTCCCTGGAGATTCTGCTGGCACTGTCACTGCTTACTACGTATAACAATTCTCATCACAAATTACCTCATGCACTTGATCTCATCCTCCTGCTGGTAGGAGAATTTAGGACTAGAATACGTGGCGGTGAAGTTCTGTCGCGACGTTCTAGTCTTGGTCTATTCTTGGAGGTAAAGCTAGACAATTTTCTCACAAGGGAATCATCCAAGAGCTCCTTGTGAACTGTTGCAACAATTCTTTATCTGACCTGCATGCATGCGTGGGTGCGTGCATTCTTGCTGCAGCTCTCGTCCTCAGGAGACCGTCACGACGAATTGGACTTCGAGTTCCTAGGCAACGTAAGCGGGCAACCTTACACACTGCAAACAAATGTGTTCGCCCACGGAGTTGGGGGTCGAGAGCAGCGGATCAGCCTGTGGTTCGACCCGACTCTAGAGTTCCACACTTACTCCGTCCGCTGGACAAGAGAAATCATCATGTAAGCAGCTGATCACTGGCGCAGCATCCCCCATGAGCGCTAGATCATCTTGATCCAATCCAAGAAGAACTTGCACGTCGATCCCGGCGCAAACTCCTGCATATCAAGCAGAAGCTACAAACATTCTCATCTATGCACACACACAACATAATTCTCGTAAAACTCCGTGTGACACAATTTTCGCACAAACAAACCAAGGGAATCGTCCAAGAGCTCCTTGTGATCAATTAAACTCTTGAAGTCCCGTTTGTATGACCGTTTGCTTTTCTGCAGATTCTTTGTGGACGATACACCGATCCGCGTGTTCAGGAACAATGAGGTACTGGGAGTACCATTTCCCAACGCGCAGCCGATGGGAATTTACGCGAGTCTGTGGGACGGGAGCTCGTGGGCGACGCAAGGAGGCAAGTACCCGATCAACTGGAACGCTGCGCCTTTCGTTGCGTCGTTCCGTGGATTCGGCATAGACGGTTGCAGAGTGGTGGACAACGACATCGGTGCTTGCGCTGCGGGTCCTGTGTACGCTTGGTGGAATGCACCACGGTACCAATACATGACGCAACAGCAAGTCGCGGCTTTGCAATATGTGCAACGGACTCACCTCTTCTACGACTACTGCACCGATCGGAATCGGTATCCCATCGCCCCCAGAGAATGTCGCCGCAACTGGTATGGTACTGTCTAGACAAAGTTCTCAAATCTAGTGTCGAATCTGCTGCAGCTCCTGCACCAGCTCAAGAAATTATACGTACTCAAGCTTCTCGTGATCAATTTTCTAGAAACTAATCATATGATCTGCTAGCAGCTGCTGCCGTTCAAGCTGCTTCTGATCATTGTCTAGAAATTGTATCATCTGCTGCTGCCTTTCAAGCTTTCGAATATTGTGATCTCAGAATCAGATCTGCTGATCGTGCATTTCAAGCTTAATCTGATTCTCAAGGTGTTTATATCTGTTATCTGTTGCTGCTGGCTTTCAAGCTTCAGATGATTATTGTCTAGAAATCTGCTATATGTTGTTGTCTAATTTCAAGTTTCTGATCGATCTCTAGAGATTATACCAGAGCTGCTGCTGCTGCTGCTGCTGCTGCTGCTGTCTTCTTTCATTAAGCTTCTGATTGTCTAGAAATTTCCATATCTTGCTAATGCCTTCAAAGTTCAAACTTCCAAGCTTCCGATTCTCGAGGAATTCTATCTGCTGGTCGAGCTGCCCGCCTAATTTCAAGCTTCTGCTAGTTCTCTAGAGATTATATCTATTGTTGCACTGCATTTCCAGCTTTTTCCTGATTGAAATGTGCATACAGGACCGGCATAATTCGTTATGACTTGGTAAGAAATTATATATATACTTCCATGGTCGAGATTGAGAACTTGTAAGTTGAGCTTTACAAATTAGCAAATTAGAAGAAACTTGTGAGCGAATTCAATAATTCTAGACATTTGAAGCATCAAGCTTGCTCACACCTCAACACATATTCATGAACAAGAGATTGCTCAAAAAGATGAGCTTTCTTGGGACAAAATGAATTTTAAGGTGGATCACTAGTTTTGGTGTCATTGTGGCAGTTTTTTTCTGCAGTGTAGCGGGTGTAATTGCAATTGCCAAAAGACAAGAGAGCATTGAAGAAAGTGTATTACAATTGCTGATCTAGACAATCCTAGAGCTCTGAAAGAGGCAGATAGGCTATTGGTTTGTGAATAAGAGTTCAATGCTCGAGTTTAGTGGACAATACAAGTATGTTGACAATAATACTTGAACAAAAACTTTGGAACAAACACACTTCAATTGTACTGAGGTCATTATTTTTTTTCTCAATAAAATTCGTCTTTTGAGCAATTCATCATTCAAATTGTGATTTAAAATCCAGCTTCAATTCGAGTACCAACAAAAGCATTTCCATAGTGGTGGAAACTTTATTGGCCTTGCCCACCAAGATGCGTTTAGATTCATTATAGAGTATTATAGTAGCTTAGTGGATTTTGGCCCCTGGGTAATAATAGGCCCATTTTTATATGAGGATTTTTGAAAGATGATATTTTGGCTTGTGTTGAAACTTGAGATTAGTTCTAATAATATCTTGAAGGATTTTGGTTTGTTTTAGAGGATCTTTTGAAGATTATATTTTTGCTATGGTGAAATATTTGTGTTTCCATAATTCTTCTTCTTTTGCCTTAAGATACTCTTTAATGTAAATGGCAAGGCCACAGTGTGACACACCCCTGGTTTGTTTAGGGTTGCGGAGGGGGGTGAGTAGGGGGCAAGTGTCTCCTCTCACTTTAAGGTGTAAAGTCTCCATAATATAATGAACCATTTTCACCAATGAAAGCGTGTGAATGAAATCAAGCTTGAACTTATAAATCACGTTCAGGAGTTCATATTGAAACAAGCATGTGAAACAAGCATGTGAACTACACCCAACTTAATATGCAGGAGTCATGCTGTTTACAACTGAAATTACAGTTGAAATCATAGTTGCAGGCTTCAGAACCCCTTTGTTTTTTCTGGATGATTATGAACATACTACGACTGGGTTGTTTTACAAGTGTATCTGCATCCCACAGATTGATCTACTAAGTAATAATTTTAGTACTGGCAAGTAGAAATCATGACATTGTAGCTCAATGTTCAAGAATTATATGGAGGTACCTGCTTTTTTGTAGAATATATTGTGAAAGAGTTTTGAACACTGGTTTCAACACTTTCCAGATTTTGTAATCACTTAATGCTTCACTCCAATTGAGTAACATCTAACTCCTATTCTGCTCCACAATATATTTGATCTACTGTAATTTAGGACTGTATAGGTCTGCCCATTCTTGGGTCTATGTATGCCAACTTGCACAGCACAGCCATCTGTATTCCTCCCCCTTAGCCATAACAACCAGTCTTGGGCAGTTCTTGAAATTTTAATGAACCATCAGTTTTGGTTCTTTAACTATTTCCAAATCAAAGGACCACCAGTTTCAGTGCCTCCCCATGCCCATGTAGTTGCGGAACTTGTGAAACATATCCTTTGGTACTAACTTGGTCAATCAATCAGCACACTCTGATTGATTGCGAGTGTGGACATACCATAGTTCTACCTGGACTTCATCTCCCACTTCTCACAAATGAAGTAATATTTTGTGCTTGGTCCATTTGTGATATTTCAAGTTCTTCTTCACCAATTGAATTGCACTTTGGTTATCACTATAGATCATGGTAGGTTTATGTTGACTAATGGCAATATTGGAAAGTAAGCAGCATGGTCAAATTGCTTTTTTTATTGTCTCATTGGCAACAACAAACTCAGATTCAATTATGGAATTGGCCGGACAACTTTGGTGCTAACTACACAATGTAATAGTAGCATTACCAAAAATGAACACATACCTTGTCCAGACTTGTGGTCATGTTGGTCTTCAACATAATTAGCATCACAAAAACCATGTAAGATGGTGTTTGTTGTAGTTCCATAGAAGAGAAGGCCATAGTCAATAGTGCCTTTTAGGTAGCACAAAATGCATTTGACAACCAACCAATAAGATTTCTTAGGTTGAGTTCATTATACCATAATACCAACTTCCTTCTTGTAAGGAACATCATGAACTACCTTGTCTACTAATCCAACTTGAACATTAAATAACATATGGGAATCAAAAGGAACAACAATGAGATTTACATGCTCCATGCCAAAATGTTTGATGATGCCTACATGATGAAGTGACCTTGATTTATGAAAATAGAATGATTCAAGGAATCAATGATAATCTGAAATCCAACATAATAGTCTACTAATCCTTGAATCATTTAAAAACAGTCTTCAAGTATGTAATTATGTTATCAGCAGTTAATTCCTTAACTCCACATAAAATCCCATCATCAACAAAAATCACAGAAATAGTTTCTATAAGACCTTTATTGTGATAAACACAAGGGTCAACTTCACTAATGACAAGATATATGCCTTCATAAATGTGTCAAATTTGATGTTCCATTGTTGTGCTTCTTATTTAAGGCCATATAAATGTTTTTTAAATCTACAAACCAATTTGGTTGCCTTTGGTTGCATAGAACCTTTGGATTGAACCATATAAATTTCTTCTAACAAATCTCCATTAAGGAAAACAATGCCTATGTTGAATTGGCGAATATGTATCTTATGACTAACTGTTATTACCAAAACAACATGAATAAAGTCATTCTTCACCACTAAAGAATATGTTTTTGCATGGTCAACACCTACCTTCTTTGAATAACCTTCAACTACTAAATGAGTCTTATACCATTTAATGGAGCCATCTTATTTGTATTTGAATTTGTGCACCCATTTACAACAAACACATTTCTCCCTTCATCACAAATTTAACATATGACGAATTAATAATGAAAATCATGTGAGTTTCATTCATTCATAGGTTCATACATTTCACACACAAATATCATGCATTAAAAACAAGTTTGACACATAGATAAATGTGTTGATAGATGAAATACGAACCTATGAATGAACAAATGTCACACAAATTTCACATTTTCTTATAAATCTATGTTTCAAACATGTTTTCAATACACAATATCAATGTGTAAAACATATGAATTATGAATGAACAAATTTTGCATGATTTTTGTTACTAAGTTGTGAGATGTTAAATTTGTGATGTTGTACTAATGGCATTAATTCCCAAGTCCCATTTTTCCTCATCAATGGCAACATGCCATGATGAAACGTCAAGAAATTGAATAGCTATGTGGAAAGTTTGAAGCTCCATGAATCCATCCAAGCAAAATACCATCAAACCAACAAAAGAATTCTAAATTAATGGATCATCATCACCAAGGATCACAAGTCTCTTACTTATAGCCATTATCTCAATAATAGGTTTATAGCATTATTAAAATGGTGGTAATTCATGCATCATTGTATCCTAAACATCTTTTACTACTTGACTATGTGGACTAGTGTCATTTGGTAGTGCTCCCACTGGTTGTGTTTACACATCTTCAATGTCGTTATGTTGATTAAATGTTAAATAATGAGTCATTTTGAATTGAATCTCAAATTGGCAAAGGTTGTGCTAGGTGCTACAAGGCTTGTTGATGTTTCATTGAACATAACATCAACACATTCCTTCACCTTCTTTGTGCTAGGCTACCATAGTTTATATCCTTTGTTTGTAGTGTTATATTCAACAACATTATATCTCGGTGATGTTAGCATCCCATTTGGATTGTAATTGTTTGTCAATGAACATGTAAACAAAACAACCAAAGACTCAATAATGTGAGACAATAGGCTTGGTCCCATGCCATGACAAGTTGGATTAAGTTTATTGAAAAAATATATGGTAGTGTGGATAACATGCACAATGGAAGACTTTTAGCGTATAACATGTTGTGTGCAACTTTTGTGATTGTCTGATCATCATGTTCAATGAATCCATTTTGTTGTGGAATATAATACTTATTAGTCTCATACATGATGTGTTGAACATAAAGATAAGGTGCAAATTGTTTGGAACATAACTTACCTATGTGATCAATTTGCAATGTCATGATGTGGCAATGTATCTCCCACTGAACCTGTGCAACTATATGCTTGAAACAAAAAAAGGTTTCAAATTTGTTCTTGATGTAATAGACAAATTTATTGCTTGAACAGTCATCTTTGAACATAACACATTATATAGCATGTTCCACCAAGTGTATCCTCTTGCATAAAGTTGTAAATGTCCCCATGGAAAAACAAACTAAGAATTTGAGATTGTTATTTCAAAATATCAATCTTGTAGGCTGTTTTATGATGTTTTCCAAGAGCACGTTCTTCACAAAATTGTGTCGATGCAACCATGCCTAATATAGCAAGACCTTTTAAACTTTGGTGTTCATGCAAAACCCCAAGTGCACACACCTTTCCATTTGAAAAAGAATTTAAATTTGTTGTTTTGAAAACATTGGTGTCATTTTTCAAAAAAATATCTTTCTTCTTCTTTAGTCGATGTAGACATTTAATTGACCAATGGCCAAATTCACCATAGTTGAAACATTTCATGTGTTGCTTCAATTGTTTCATGTATTCACTATCGTGTCTACGTTGTTTTGACTTATAATTGGGTTTTGTAGTTCTTCATGTAAAGGATGTGAAAAATGTTTGATTGCCACCATTATCATTACCTTGTGGTATTTTTATCAAATATTCATGTTTAAAAAGATGCATAGTGATCCCATGTATTGTCTGATCACTCCTTGGAAGATTGTCCTAAACAACCATTATGTTATTATAACTTGGTGGCATGGCATAAATGATTTTTTTGATAGTCATTTCATTAGTGGTTAGCTAGTCAATGTCTTTCAAAAGTCTCACCATGCTTTCAACATTCACAATGTGATTAGTCATCTTGTCTCCTTTCACTATGTGGTAGTTAAAAGAATTTTAATTATAAGAAATGCAAATTCTCAACATTTTTTTGTAAAATACAAGGATCAATTTATTGCACATCATTATAGATATGCTACAATTAATGAGTTGATGGAGATATTCATAAATTATGCTTGCATTGATTAGCATTCGAGCATAATTGTTATGGTCATCCCATGTGTTTACATCCACTTTTATAATTGAATGTAAGTCATGATAATCCCAGCCCCCTACATCTCTTTTTTTAGTGGGTTGTGGTTTTCATTTGTCAACAATTTTCAATATCTTTTTGGCACTAAAAATGATTTCCATTTGGAAATGCTAAAAAGAAAAACCATGTCTATCAAAAACTTTCAACTAGATGTTACCATGTTTTTCCATTATTTGTTAGTAAGTGGTATGTCAAATGTTGTGTGGGCCCATAACCTATTGAATTTTGACACATTTAAATGAAGAATCATTTTGCACATGTAATAAAATTGTTTTATTAGAAAGTAGAAAATAAGTTAATATCATGGATCTTTTGTATGTCTATAGTCCATGTTATTGCAACTTATAAATCTAATGTACAATCTTCTTTTACATCTTTATTAACACCTAGTACTTCAATTGTCAAACAAAAATATAGAAGAAAGAAAAGAGATTAAATACTATAAAAAACTAAGAAAAAATAAGTATTTTGCAACTAGGCTTGCAATCAAGTTTTAGTTACAATTTTGAGTTGTAACAACCACTTGCAACTCAACATATTTGTACAACTTGAGTGTTATTGGACAAGTTGTAAGAATTGGAACAACACAACTCACTATATATGAAATTGTATACATATGCAACATGTAACTATGTTGCAACTTTAGTGTCTCTACATTATAACTATTGTGCCATTATGTTGCAACTATATAAACAACAATGTGTTGACATGACAATGATGTGCTAACAAATCATCAATAAATGGATGGAAATTCTAAATTTATTTTGATATTTAGTATTTTTATTAAGTTAATTTATATCATTCAACTTAAAGCTGATAAGATATTGACACATGGCACTTAGGTCAATAAGTAATTAAGCCTAAAGTAGGTAGGCATTACTACCTACATTTTTTAGGTTAAGTAGATAGGTAGTTTGATTTAAATAGATAGGTAAGTAGTTTTGGCTAAATAGGTAGGTCATTTTGGATAATCCTATTTTATTTTGGGTTTAACCTTTAGGGCAAACCTCTTTTTAATGGTTTATTCCAAATTTCACTTGTTTTTTAATAATTCTAGTGCATTTAATTATATATTTTACAAACTTGAAAAGTAGAACAAACAATATAGGATAAAAAAATTAGTTACATCCTACTTGCGACTCACTTGCAACTCATTTGCAACTACTACAATGCAAAGCAATGAGTAAAACTTTAACTTGTAAAGAGCTTTAAATCTTAATACATTATCCATTTGCCTTTCAAATGCAAGAAAACTTGTTTTAGACCTAGGTACATTCAAGCTAAATCAATGGACATGTAACCAATGTATGGTTTTTCACATTTTAGTGTTAAAATTTACATTAATGTTACCAGAAAAATTGTGTTTACATTTAAATGTTTAAAATATATTATGGAAAGACATGAATTTTTTTTAAATTAATCTAATGAGGATAAAGTAATCAGAAGCACTCCTAAAGCAATGTAATCAATGATTTTTCGATGTCTTTTGTTGTTTTAAAGACTCATAATATATTCCTTAATGGATTATAAATGACATATTTTTTTAAATAACCTTTTAACACAACTTTGGAGAATAATATTTTGTAACATATTTGTGGGTAATATAAATTGTTTGATGAATTTTTCAATTGTGCCTCTAGAATATTTTTAGGATGTTTATGGAATATTCTAGGGCTAAGCAATGAAAAATGGTGCATTGTTGGCTCTTTTTAACTTGAATTTACACACCTTGACTTGAAGCACCCACAACATTTAGACTATTCAAAAAGGACAAAAAATGAAATATATATGGTTGTTAAAAGTAAGCAGGGTCAATGTTTGATCACTAACCTAACTCACACTTGAATATTTGTTTTCTTCATGGTTCTTTTGTGTTGTTCCTTTATTTCTAAAGTTTAAATAATTAATGAAAATCCTAATTTAACACATCCGTAACACTTTAGATCACTAAAAATGAACAAGAAACAAAGAAGTTATGAATTTTTTAAATAAAAGGTTTTTTTTTTTTTTAATTATGTGATTTCAACATGTTTTGTGTTTCTTCTATGTTGTTTCTTTGCCTTTGAAGTTGCAACATATAATGTAAAGCTTACCTTGGAGTTACCATGATGTTTTACATAACA
>Ga0209208_10001483_pt1 | contig 33175 bp, 25 predicted proteins | sample S1TSphfallax_3_FD_187694 | JGI IMG/M metagenome (GOLD analysis project Ga0209208, IMG submission 187694) | Host-associated microbial communities from peat moss isolated from Minnesota, USA - S1T2_Fd - Sphagnum fallax MG (SPAdes) (version 2) | ecosystem: Host-associated > Plants > Peat moss >...
CCCCTTTCTAGAGTTGGAAGCCGGGAGCGCCTTCCGAGTCCCTACTTTCCGCAACTACCTTTTTGGTGAACCCTCAAGTGGGTTCACCCCGGGACTTGGGAGTGCGTCATTTTTGTCCTTAAAACCATTGGATTTGGTCTAATGGGTGTTCTTTCCGATTTAAAGCAAGACCCCATGGTTCTTTATTACTCAATATCCTCATCTAATAGGAGGTTGTAGCATGATGTGGAGTTTTTTTGGACAGGGCATGGGAAAGGGCCCCATGATGGTGTTGGGGCAATTTTGAAAAGGTTTTTCAAGAAATCACGATTGGGTGTTAAATGGGCCAAAGTTGCAAAATGCGGAGGATGTGGTCACCCTTATGTGCATTCATTTGTCTTCACAACCTAAAACATCTTATACAAGGGAGAGGAAGCCTATAACATGTGTTTTTTGGCATGTCAACACTATTGATGTTGATCATCAAACTAAATACACTTGTGATTCTATGAAGGGAAGCTGAGATCTGCATCGTGTGAAGTCTATTAGCATATGTGATGTTAACAAAATGTTGAAAAAGGATTCGTTTTGTTTTTGTTGTTTTTGTTTTGATTTTAATTACAAGAATTGTGTGAATTTGGCTTGGACCTAGGCATGGCAGATAGAGGTCTTGAGTACTAACAACTCTTAATATATCCAAGATGTTATTCAAGCAGCAACACAAGAAGAGGAATGGGACCAATTTGGGGGATATGCTGATTCCTTAGCAAAATGCCTAGAGTTGGGTGACAACTTTGTGGTTAATGTTGAAGAAGGTGTTGAGTTTTATGTTGTGTTATCCACAACTAGCACAAATTTTGAAGGAAGATTATACATGTCATTGGGGCACTCATTTCAAGCAAGTGATATTGTTGTAGTAGGGACATATTACCAAAAATGGGGAACTAGGGAAAAAATGTATGTCCTACTACATCAATCCCACACTATTTACTTACATATTTCCCATGTTTGGGCCATAAAGTTTTGCATGCTTCTTATAAACCATAGGGTTTCTGGGAATGAGCCCATCTACACTTTGCCAAAATATGCCTTGGTTGGTATCACATAAGCTTTTGCTACTTTAAATAATGATAGTGACTAGAAAGTGTGATTGGCCAAAACAATTTTCATATGTTCATTTATGTGAAAGTTTCTTTTTTTATGAATTTTTCAGTTTGAATATGGTCATGCAAGTTTGTTTAAATGGTTATGTTTTTATTTTTCTAGGTCCTTGTTTTGAATATGCAGTAATGGGAATTCAATTTTGATATCTAATATATCATTAACTAATTTTTGTGTGAATGACGTCATGTGAGAAATTTGGCGAACTTGGAGCTTGATATGATTAGTTGCTAGAAAGGTGTTGCTATTATCATATTTTATAGTTCAAAAGAGGTTGTTTTGCTATTGATTACTATTCCTATGGTTTGTATGGTGAATCACTTTATGTTCAATGGAAGCCTATGTTTCTGTTTATTACAATTTAGATTGGATGAAATATTTTCAATCATTATTTTAAGTATCAATTTCATGGATTAGTTTTATAGCTTCATTGAATCCTCCAACCTACAAATTGGCTATGGGGTCCACATTGTCGTATACATTATATGTGCTATTGCTTGTGGCAATAGAAGAAGCTATTGAAGCATAATCAAAGGCAAAAAGGTACATTGGTAAGAAGAAATCACACATTATTTCGGGTTTTATTATAGTTGGAAATGGTTTGCATAGGGTGTGGCATTCTTTGTATTGAGTTCATATAAAAGAATGACTTAGGGGAAAGGGAGAACACATGTTAGGTTTTTGAAATGCATCAAGTTTCTTTTTCATAAAAATATTGTTGCATTAAATGTACATCACTTGCAATGTGGTTTTTCTATAATTTGTTTCACCTTGCAAGATGACTATGAGTTTAAAGTGCTGGTTCATAGGTTAGATCTTGTGACATTAAATTCATAAAAGATGGGTCTAGTTTATTCAAGGACTTGGTATGTATTTGATAGCAACCATGTGTAGTTTTTAAATATGTTCTTATTTTGGGCTTCTAGAATTGTATGAATTTGTAACCAATGAGGATCAAAATTAGTTTGCTTTTAGTTTGTGTCTTACAATAGTGTACGTGGACCGTTGATTTCAGCAATAATTTCAGAACCCAATGTGAGCCATTATTATAGCAAGAACAACAATTGCATTTGATGATATCACAGGGAAGGTTGATGGTCACATCCATAATTATCCTTATTAGATAGTTGAAGAAACTTGATTAAAAAATATATTGTTATAGGTTAGTTCACACTCTTGTGAAGTTGTCTTGCTTACAATTGTGAATGTACTCTACGATGAGTAATATTTCAATGGATTTTATATTGGATTGTTGAGGAGTTCAATGGTTGTTGATGTGGTAATCCATTTAATCCTTCAAATGTATGTGATGAGTATAATAGTTTTATCTACGATTAACATACAAAGATTCTATGAAAGGTGTAGAAATGGAATCTATAAATTCATAATTTTGTCTAGTGAAGTGATGGCAAATGCTTTGTGTGCAGGAACCATATGATCCAATCAACCTTTGTATAGTAGAAATCATGCTCACATGAAGCATAGATTTGACTTAAACACATTTGGTAAGCTCATATATCCTCTAGTTCATTTTCATCTAATAGTTTTTTTTCCACATCACTTGAATTTTTCTTGTGATTGGAATCATGAATGTGAGCAAATGTGGACTATCATTGGAATATAAAAAAAGGCACATGTCATTGTGGAATTTTTGGTATAATATTCAAAATGCAATTATGTGTACCTTTGAAGTATCTAGATTAGGAAGGTACCCTTAGTTCAGAGCTTCTAAAGGACGTCCAAAAGGTTGGTTACAAGAAGCCATCACCAATTTCTTTTATGTAGAAGAATCAAAGGGAACTATAATTGGGTGCAAGTTGGCGTACTTGTTCATTTATATTCAAAGAAAGAAGCTTAGCGTTACTTAATTTGATCTACTTTTGATCTGGGTTAGCCTACAATGCATGTGTTCTATTTATTGCCCATCTAGGACCTCTAGATGAATAGAGCAAAGATGTTTTTGTGCTATTTAATATAGATTTGCAAAGGTCTTCATATTCTAATCCCAAAATTATGATCATAAATTCTAAAAAGACAAAAGCTTTTGTGCTACCCATGCTAACTTACATCTTGAAACTATCTCCCATGACAAAAGATGTTAAAGCAGAAGGTACCATATCCTTTATCTTATAGCGGTAGTTGTTAGAGAAAGAAGTTACTATGTGTAGGGGTATGAAATTGTGATAACAACACTATGACTCTTTATTGTTTAAAGTGTTGGTCTTCTCTTGAAATAGGCATCAAAACAATTTCAGATTTTTATGTTACTTTGCACACTGAATATGACATCTAGCCAAATACTTATAAAGACACAAGCTAAGTAATCAGAACTTACATTTTAATCAAAGTTGGTTTACCTTAGTGCTAAGACACTTTAGGAACACAAAAAAAAGGCCAAGTACGTGCATGCATAATAATCCATATAGATTTTAGGCACATAGAAAAAATAGGCTTGCAAAATGGTGTAGCTATTCAAGCTTGACTTGAAATCAAACTAAGATTTTTCATTAGTATATGTAGATACACATGATACTTAGATCTTATGTATATCACAAAATCAATAGACCACATATTCAAAATAGTTTCCTTAGACGATCAAGTAACCCAACATAATAGACCAAGGTTGCAAGTATTAATTTCACAAGCACCAATTTCACATATGTCTACAAACTGATAAATGACAACACTTAATGCAAATATCAAAATTACAACATGCCCAAGTTGCAGGTAATGATAATGGTGAAGTCATGTCCAAGGCCAACAAGAGATGTTGCCATTCTTTAATAAAAAAATTACAAGTCAAAATTGATAGCATATAAACTATAGACGTCAACAAAGTTAGAAACAACCATTTGGATATATGGCCCAAATGAATTTCTAATTACTAGTTCCAAAACAATTCACAAAGTCTAGGCTCAAGATGTTCTAGTTGTATTATGACTAAACACATCAACAAAACCATCATGCTTTGAATCATCTTCATGGATTACTTAGAATTATGCCTATAACCTTTTGAAACAATCATGCCATACATGTGGTAGACTATTACAACATTTGATAGCTTAACCATGGGATGATTACTTGCATCCAAAATAAAAAACACAAATGTTAATCAATGTTCACACAACATTTAATCTAAGCACATAGAAATGCATGCATTTCATTGAACACCCATTGCTCCAAACATGTTTGAACCAAAGTTTTTTTTCCAAAACCAAATAGTAGCCTACAAATCATTTTTAAACATAGCAAAATGCAATCAATCTAGTTAAGACATTTTATTGTCCATTCACATGTGGCTTACAGTTGTACATCATTATTTAACAAAAATAAAATGAAAACTTGAAACTAAAGAATGTGAATATGTAATTACTTGAGTTTGAATTGAATATTCTTTGAATTAGTAGCCCTTGTATTCTTTGTTATTGAAGCTGTTGTAACCTTAACCTTGGGCTCGCGACCAAGGCAAGGGCTTGTGAAGGTGCAGGCCAAGAATGAAGCTTGGGAGTCACATTTCATGCTCCCGAGAGTGTAGGAAAATGTGAGGGAATGAACCCCTACATCCCAAGTGAACTCCCACTTTGGGAATTGGAGTCCCAATGGACTCCTAAATTTTCAGAGGGTGATTGCAAGGGTCAAAATTCATTGGATTGAAAAGTTATTTATATAATTGAAAATCTCTTGGAACTTAGATGTTTGAAATGGTCTCACATGACCCATTTGGGTACTTAAAACATAAGTTATGGCCAAAAATAGGGCCGGGAGTCAAATTGGCAATTTGACTCCCAACCACTAAAAGTTGGGAATCGCATTAATTCCCTTGCGTGTAGGTGGCATGCCACATACCAACGGAAAGATCTCGATGAGGGCTACAACTTTACTTCAAACCTCACCTTAATGGGAGGTATTCACACAAAGTTATGGGCCCCCAAAGTCGTGGGAGTCCCAATTTTGGGAATTTCGGGACACTAATTTGGGAGTCTCGGGACAAAATGACATTTGGGTGCTAGCCCTATGGCTAGGCACAAAAAATACTATAAGGGGGAAGGTGGTGGCTTCCCTCAAGTTTGGGCCATGGTGAGTCTTGTAAGTCCATGTTTGCTCGTGGCTCGTTCGTGCACCAAAAGTGTTCCAATTATGCATTAACCAACTTGTTGTTTCATTTGTGCAAGTCTGAGTGAATAATTGACTTACTTGTCATTCTTCCTAGTCCCTATTTCGGAGCTCCAGCATGCCCTTCTACCTCCAAAGTGTTGCGAGCCAAGGAACGTACCTCAACTCCTCATTATTCTATTGTGTTTGCCTTAGACTCACATTTGAGTCTATTAAGGAGCTTGGGAGTGCATCAGAAGCGTTCATTGTGATTGGAAATTTCATTTTTAAAAGTTTTTTGGTAGGAGAATCAATTACATGTTCATCATTATCTATTAATCCAGCCCCTTTACCTTTGTTAATGCTACTTGTGGTAGCACCATAGTCCCCATTGGGTAAATCAATCAAAGTATTTAGGTTTGTGTCCACATTTTGCTTTGTTGCTACTAAAGGTGGCATATCATTTAAAAAATCCAAGTCTTTCTTGATGTCACGTTTTTGAAATTTCAGTGGTGAGACCAATTTTTGGTATGTTTACAATGCATCCTTGATCTCTAAAGTTGGAGCTTGGCCCTTCTAGAGTGGTGATGTGATTTCACGCAATGGAGATGTGTTTAATAGGCTTTTGTTAAAGCATTTGATGCTACCTATAGATAGATTCATTGTGTAAGATCGCCTGGTCTTTGCCAATGGAAATCTTTCTTGATGAGTTGGGAAAGGAGACATAGAAGTCATATGTCCATGTCTACATGGCAACAACCAAACATTATCACATAATTTTGCTTAAACAAAACCACATTACAAGAACTAGAAGGTGATAATTACAAGGACTACCTAGGGACTTCATGAACATTTATGGACTTCAGATCTACATATGTAAATATAAGACTTCATGGAATCCATGGATAAAAACTTCCTTAAATGGAATTTGAAAACTTTAGGATTGCTACTTATGGACTTTGCTTGTATTTTTAGTAGAAGGTCCAAGGATTACACATAAATTTGGGAAGTAAGAATGGACTCCAAAAAATTGCTTAAGAGCTCCAAACACCTTGAATGGATTTTGTATAATGTAGGATGGACTATATGAAGTAAGAATGGACTCAAAGGAATGTTAAAGGAATTCAAACACCTTGAATGGACTTCATAGAATGTAGGATGGATTCCAAAGAGTATGTCAAGGACTATAACGGACTTCAAAAAACTTCAATGGACTTCATAAAAGATAAATGGACTTTGGGAATTTTTGATTTGCTACTAAGGATTCTAAGGTCACTTCTAGTACTAAGGATGGATTGACTAGGACTTTGTGAAGTAAGATGGAGTCCATAGAATTTCACAAGAACTTCATAGAATGTACATGGACTTTGGGAAATTTGGCAATGACATTTAAGGACTTTATAGATGCATTCTATAATAAAGAGGGATTGCCCATTGATACGCTCCCAAGTCCCAAGTTAGGCCTAAGATGGGCCTTGGTTTCTAAAACAGCGGAATTGTGGGGACTTGAGGGCACACTCCCAGCTTTTAGCACTAAAAGGGGTAGAGGGGCATGTTCAAGCTCCGGGATGGGACTAGGAATAGGGACAAGATTTAGTTATTCACTTGAACTTGCATCAAGCCAACCAATAAGTTGGTTAGTTCGCATTCTGAAGCACCCTTAGTGCTAGGACAAGCCACGGGCAACTCTGGACTCACAAGACTCACCACGGCCCGGACTCGGGGGAAGCCACCACCTTCCCCCATATAGTATTCTCTTCCTTATTCCGTGGCACCCACATCCGAATGGCTTTTTGTCCCGGGACTCCCAAGGAAGAGTCTTGAAGCTGTCCCGGTTTGGACTCCTGGGACTTTGTGAGTTCATAACTCTTTGTTCAAACCTCGGATTGGGATGAATTCTAAAGAAAACTTGTAGCTCTCCTTGAAAAATTTCCAACGGTGTGTTGCACTCCATCTGCACACATTGGGGTCGGGTCGATTCCCAAATTTTAGTGGTTGGGAGTCAAACTGCCAGTTTGAGTTTTGACCTTTCTTTTTGCCATAACTTGTGTTGCAAATGTCCAAATGGTTCATACGAGGCCATTTTCGACATCTACACTTCCATAGCTTTCCAATGACATGAAGATTGCCTCAAGGCGAGGTGTTTTGACCCCTGCAATCGAACTTTGAAGTTTTGAGAGTCCCAGAGGACTCCCAAGTCCCCATTTCGGGAGTGTGAGTGTCATCCTCACACTTTTCCAAAAGTGGGGTTGCAACACCCATGGACCATGTGAAGTAGGAATGACACTTGAAGAGTCAAATGAACTTCACAAAGTCTGGACTTGTGTCAAGGCACTTCAACTAGGCTACCAAGGATTTTATGGACTTTGAATACTATTGAAAAATTAATTAAGGAATTAAACTACCATCTAACATAATTAAGGGAACACAAATTGACACTTGGGAAGTTGAAACATCCAATTGCAAACTTGAAAGGCAATTGAGGACACATTAATGGATTCAACCATGAAATGTGGAACTTTGAAAAAATCTGTTTGCAAACATATAACCCAGTAGTTCAAAAAAATGTATAAACATAAAGCTCAAAAATAAATGATGGAAAAGAATGAACATACCAATTTGTTGACCTAGAAGTCCCACATCTTCATTAGTGTGTCCTTCAATTGTTGTGGGCAGTTTCAACCGATTTAACTTTCACCAATCCAAATGTGGTGCTCGATCAGACCCCTTATGCAAGCATTTCAAAGAAGAAGCAAAATGTGTGGTTGCACACCAAGAATGATACACATGTTGGCATGCCAAGATTTTATAATCCCAATCTAGTTCAAAGCCTTGAACACAAAATGAATAGCTTGAAATTGTGACAATGTGAGGGAGATCAAGAACATCAAGTTCATTAAAGGCTACTAAAAAAGGCTGAAAACTTGGAGATGGTATCTTAGTTTGGACCATCAATTGAACCTGTCAAACTATAATAGTTTGTCATTGGCAAATTTTATGTCTTATAGTGCCTCCTATGATGCCCTTTCAGCTATAGAAGCCTTCTTTGCCACAAGCTTGTGCTTCTCTCATTATTATAATTCCTAATTTGTTTCATTAGAATTTTTGGTCAAAAAAGACCCATTTTGGGTAGGTGTAAAAAACCTTTTAGTCATTTTGGACAAATTGTTTTAAACATGTCCATTGTGATTGGGCTATGTACTTTTTGACTAGGCCTAAGTTGGCATTTTTGACTAGTCATTTTGATTTGTTAATACAATAGTCAAACACCATTTTGATTAGGCAAATGCCACATGGCATTTAAATAGTGGCCATCCAAGTTAAGCCACATGGCATTTAAACATTGGCCATCTAGGTTATGCCACATGGCATTTAAATATTGGCCATTAGGTTATGCCATGTGGATAGAACTTAAACAACCTAGGTTAAGCCTAAAATTAGATACTTACTCCTAAGGTCCCTTTGTTTAGGAACTTATAACCTAAGCTCCTAGACCCAGAGCAGGTTAGGGCAACCTAAGCTATGACCTTTATTAGGCTTAAATGTACACCACCTAAATTAAGTTTACACCTACATGGCCTAGGTAGGAAAATCCTATTTCATTTTGAATTTGGCCTTTAAGGTTGAGCTTTTTCAATTGGCTCATCCCAAGTGGCTTTAGGGTTTAAGCCATTTAAAAAATATTTCTTATGTCTTGGATGCTTATGGTGCATCTATTTATATTGCTCATAATTTGGAAAGGATGACAAACAATATAGGACAAACTTTTGGGAGGGAGAAACATTTTCATGTCCACGCAACACTAGAGCATTTTAGTTCACACAACATTATTCTTAAATAATTATGTAAGATATATAAATTAAGTAAATAAATAAATAAATAGGTAGGTAAATATGTATGTTAATTAAGTTAAAATAAGAATTAATAATAGTTAATGTCTAGTTATTTAGTTATAATTAATAATCATAACCATATTATAAATCCTTGAATTATATAAAAGATCAAAATAATTATAATGTATAATATTGTTGATTGATAATTACAACCAAATTACAACTAAACCTTACAAATTTGATCTAATTCATTATATGTTATCAAAAATGTATTTGTAATAATTAATATTTAACTACTTAATTACACATTCATTAGTGTATTTTAAGTAAATAATTAGTTAACCAACTAATAATTTATCATAGGTATACAAATGGCCTATCCTAGCTTATATAATTAGGTTACCTATAAGCTAAAGTATGAGTAAATAGGTGGAGTGGAGGTAGGGTGTGTATAAATAAATACACCTACACATAAACTACTTATATTTAAGTTATTTAGCCACATATTTACATTACGTAAGTTAAATAGGTGGTTAGTTTAACCTAGGAAAATTAATTACAGAAAAAATAAAAATGGCTAAACCAACCAAAAATTAAAAATAATTATGGAAAAATAACCATGATTAAATTAATTATGTTTCAATTATCCATATATAAGTAAATAATGGTTAAATATATGATGACTAAACTAATTTTGGGTAAAATAATTATGGCAAAACCAATTGTGGCTAAGTTAAAAATTGTTAAATTAACCATGAGTAAAATAAATATGGTGAAATTAACCATGAATAAAGTAAATAAGGCCAAGTTAACCAACGAATAAATATTTTATGACTAAACCAACCATTACTAAACTAAAAATGGCTAAAACTAACCATGAGTAAAATAAATATGGTTGAATTAACCATGAGTGAAGTAAATATGGCCAAACTAACCAATGAATAAATATTTTATGGAACCATGGTTAAATTAACTAATGAATAAATATTTTATGGCTAAACTAGCTATGCATAAATTAATTATGGCTTAAATAAAGATGGATGAAGTAATTATGGTTAAAATCCAAATGGTTAAAATAATTATGGAAAAATTAACCATGGTTAAATTAAAAATGACTAAACTAACCATGAGTAAATAAATTTGGCTAAATTAACCACTAATAAAGTTAATATGGTTAAACTAACCAATGAATAAATATTTCATGGCAAAACCAACCATGATTAAATTAATTATCATTAGTTTTAACTTTAACTAGTTTTTTCATAGGTAGTTGAACCATAATTAATTTCAATATAGTCAATTTAACCATAGTTAAATAAAACATATATATATAAATAATTTAGCCATAATTAATTTGGTCATGATTCATTTAGTTATGATTGGCTAACTTTTACATTTTTCAATTTTTTTCTTATTGGTCAAACATAGTCAAAATGTTACATGTAGTCCTAAGATACCCAACTAATATTAAAATTTGTCATTGGCCCTTTTGACTAAACCATTGGCCATTTTGACCAAGCTTATTTAATTAGCCCCATTGATTGAATATAATAGGTGGCCTTATTGATTAAGGCACTTGCCCATTTGACTAGATTGGGTGGTATTATTGACCAAGCCACTAACTAATTTGATTAGGCGATATTTAAAAGTTCACTTTGATATAATGTCAAATTGGTCATTCTAGCCAAATTGATTAGTCAAAAGATACATATTGTCATTCAAGCTCTTGGCCTCTAATAAAAAATACATGTCCTCTTATAAAAAAGACCCATCAAGTCAACTTGGTTAGTTTGAAAAAATAGGAATTCTAATAATGGCTTGAGAGGCTTCAAGCATTTCTTTGAATTCTTCAAGGATGCATCGTTGGATATCAAACTTCCATTGAATAAACTATAAAACCCTAAAAGCTTCACCTGTCCTTTTGTTGTTGTTTGGGTTTTTTTTCAATTCTATCAAATGCACACCTACAACATCTAAATCATGTTGCAACACCTATAGCTTGGATTTTGTTTTCTGAATTAAGTCAATATGATCTTTAAATTATGTGTTAATAAGTGGTAGGTCATGTTGACAATAATCTCTTGATTTAACAAAAGAAGACAAAAGGGCCTCTTATCAAGAACATTCAACTTTTGAAATTGAAAGAATGTTACACCATTCACTCAAATCTTCAAGATTAAAAGTGCAAGGGTGTGACTTATTCCTTGACGGATGATTGAACAACATGTCTTTTAAAGGCAGAACCTTTTTGTTTAATTTTGCTGCTTCTTTGTCACCAACCACTTTAACTTCTAGACCTCTAACCTCCATAGGATTTTGACTTGATTCTTGAATATGGTTTAACCTACAAAACTAATATCTAATCATCCACTTTGTAAACATGGCCCAATTCACCTCTTGTCCTTTTCTTTCGTATACAATCTTTTGAGCCTCAATTTTATTGATCAACCTTGTGTTCGACACCTGATTGCGTTCATGAGCTTTCATCCATAACTTTTCAACGTGCTTAATGAGTTTCTCATTTTCATTGAAGCAATAGTAGTAGCCATTCTTATGGTTGCAGGGCCCAAACAATGCCTTCATTTCTTTTGTGTAATCCTTCCTAATCTTCAACCTCTTAATTTTAATACCTTTGTTGCAAAAGTTGTACTTCTCTACAAACTAACTACATGGTCACTTGAGTTTTTTTGTCAAATATGATCTCATGAGGTTTACCATACAAAGGTTTTACATAAATAATCCGCCTTCAACCTTCACTCATCACTTTAGTTCTATATTCCTTAGACTACACACATTTTGTGACATAATGAACCTTAGTGGCACTCAATCATTAAACACAGAGTATCAAACGCCAACAAGATTGCACGATCAAGTTTTAGTGTATGTGAACAAGGAAGAAACAAAATTATAAACGATCCAAATTACACAAACTTGAAAGAAACAAAACATGCATGTCTAGGTTACATGTGTAAATCCCACTATGAGCACAATAGGTTTCTAATTAGGAAGGAAAACCCACAAATTTGAAATGATTAAAAAAAATGTACAAGATGCACGTATTATTGTGTAAGTCCCCAATTTAGTTTATCCTTAACCAAGTCAAATTCAGTCAAACTAGGCAAATAGGAAGTAAGGTGATGTTTTCAAGTGCCGATTTGTGAGCCACTATAACATGCACATACCCTATGACAAAACAAAACGAACTACCTTCCTTCATGGAAAATAACATAGCCTATGTTGTTGGCCCCAAATGTGAATACATTCAATTCATTTTCCCTTCCAAACCCAATTTTTTGTAATCTATTTGAATTTCAACAACAAAATTCATTAAAAATTCAATATCTTCCACAACTCAAGTTTGGAAAATTATGAAATAAACTTCATTAAATCAGACTCAACAACTACTTTTTAACAGCACCAAATACACCTTTGGATTCCAATGTAATTTAAATTTATGATTATATTAATGTTTATTGAGAAAATGGTCCAATAATCAACAACTTTTGCATTGTAGTTCTAAAAATTCTCAACCCAAGTCAATGCACCCTTGCTTATTGATAGGTTTTCAAAGATATAATAGCATTCCATGCACTTTAGTTTGGGAGATCTTAGCATGACAAGACAAAACAAAACAATTTACCTACCTTCATAATTAAACTAAATTACATGTAAATTGTATTTGTTTAAAATGAATGGTTATGTCTGATGTAAATATATTTTCTGCACGTAAAAAATAGTAAATTTTAATTTAAAATAAAAATTTAAAGAAATTCTGAAATATAAAATTGTAATAATGTGTATGTTTCATACAAGTATTTTATTATTTCTATGTAGATCAAATGTCTAGTTTACAACATATCAAGTAATGACACATAATTAGTAGTTTTGTGGAACTTGAATTTTTATTCATTTTAATACACATGATATCTTAATATTTGCTTGAAATTGTAATAAAAATTCATTAAAAATTAAATTACATGTTAATTCTATTTGTCTAAATGAATTGTTATGTATGATGCAAATACTTTTTGTGCATATAAATATTAAAATTTAATTTCAATATTTATTTAAGAAAATTTTGAAATATAAATCAACATAATAATGTGTATGTTCACTACATGTGTAATTTATTATTTCTATGTAAATCAAATGTTAATTTACAAAATATCAAGTAATGATACATAATTAATATTTTTTGAAATTGTAATATATATTGTAATGTTGGTTATTAGTTCCAATGATTTTTTTAAAAAATATAATAAAAAAATTATTATGTATTTATGTATTTACTAAATTATAATCATGATTGGAATAGTTAATAAAGATACTGAATAAAGTATTATATTTTTCAGAAATTACTATTATTTAACAATATTATATTTACATATATAATCATTATATTAGTTGATAATAACTATAACAAGTTAAATAAAAATATGAATAAAAATAGTTAAATAACTAGCCTAACCTAATTATTAGCTGCAATATTAATAATAATAATATTATTGTAATCATAACCAATTATTAATTATCAATGTATTATAATATTTATATAATTGGAATATATTAAAAAATATAACATTGATGTTTTAAATATTCAAGTTAATTTTTTTTTATGAAATGTTAATAAAAAATTATAAAAAATAATCATGTTTAAATATTGACTATTTAAATAAGATCGGACTCCACTTTTAGGGCTACAATTGAAATTCAACACCAATTGTACATGCAATATGACGATTTAAAATTTGAACACCCATAAAGGTTTCACCCCTCCCTCTCAAGGTATATGGCAATGGTTGCTTGTTAAATAACACAAAGCGCACACACCTCGAAGGAGGAAATGAATTGAGATTACAACCTCTTTACTTTTTATTACCAAGCAACACCAAATTTCGTCACCAAATCAATGGTGGAGATTAATCCATCATCAAATGGATAATTGAAATCTAAAGTGAAAGCTTTTGGTTGCCATACATGTGACGATTTAAAAAAAATTCAATCACCACAAGATTGGTGAGAAAATGCTTTTTGTTGCAATAGGATATTGAGGACTTTTAGTAATCACATGATTGGTGATCAAAAGTTTTCAGTCACCATAGGAATGGTGACCAAAAATATTTAGTCGTCACAAGATTAATGATTGAATTTCAATCATCATAGGATTAGTGATTGAATTTTTTTGGTTGCCAATCCTGTTGCAACCAAATTTATTTTTATTTGCCAATTATAAAGGGGGTAGCCTAGGTGTAAAACTTTTTTTTTGTGTCAATCCTAACAAACACATCAATATGGATGTTAATGTGACACCCAACACAAAATGGTTACGTCACGTTAGTTTTGACAACCTTGACAAATACTTAGCAAAAAATAAACAAAACATTGGCTAAATTTTCTTTAAATTAAAAATTGGTTGAAATTTGGTTAAACTAAAATGACTAAAATTTTGTTAAATATTAAATATTAGTTAAACAAAATTTTGGTTAAACCTTGGTTAAACTAGCATTTGGTTAAAACTTGATTAAACATTGGCTAAATTAAAACTTGGTTAAACCTTGGATAAAACTTTGCTAAACTTTGGTTAAATTTGAACTTGGATAAATTTTGATGAAACAAAAATTTGTTAAATTTTGGCTAAATTAACATTTGGTTATATTTTTATGATATTAAAACTTGAATAAAACTTGGCAAAACATTGGCAAATTCAAAATATGGCAAAACAATAATTTGTTTAAACCTTGGCAAAATTAAGATTCATCAATAATTAATAAAAAACTAAATATTATTTATCTGTAATAACTAATAGAGATTATTTATACTTATTATTTATTAGTTATCAAATGATTAATAATGAAATAACTAACTAATGATTTATTGATGATTAATTATTTTAATTATTATTCAATTCAATAACTAAAGAAAATGTAATTTTTATTATAAATTAATTTAAAATTCTAATAAATAAATATAATATTAATAATTTATCTAAATATTAATCAATATCTCATTATTAATAAGTAATAAAAATATTAAATAATATACTAACTAAATAAAAATTATGAAATGTTAATTCTAAATATTAGCTATTAATTATCAATTGATTAACGATGATTAATATTATTAAGCTAATTAATTAACTTGTAATGAATAGTAATATTACCTATTAAATGTAGCATATAAGCAATACGTAATAGTCTAAATTTTTATGTTCCCAACTTGATTATCAAATAATTTACCTAACTCAATTACCTATTTACATAGCTACCTACTTGCATATTCATCTCTTATTTACTTCACTACTTTATTAACCTATTTAGCCCACCCACAATATAAACAAATTGTATATTTGATATGCTCTAAATATAACATTATATATGTATATTTCAAAAACATTGTGATGTAGATTAAAAACATATGTACATCACATAGAGAGAATCAAGTTACAACTACTTTTAGAACTAATTTGATATAAAGATTTCTTTTTAGATGAAAAGTCCAAAAAGTTAGTAAACATGAAAAATGAAAAAATTAATAGTCACAAATTAATTGCACCATAATTATAATAATATTATTAATTTAAAAAATATATTAATGATAAAACATAGTTACAAATGATAATAGTCACAAATTGAATGGTTGCATAATATATATATTTTTTAATAATGAATTTTTTTTCTTAAATTTTCATTTTAAACAAGATTTAATATTAGGAAACATCTAGGTAAACACCATGTTAACACGTGTTACCAACAAGTATGCCATGCTGTTCTTAGTATTAGTTAACATTGCATATGTGAATTTGAAATTTTGCAATAGTGAGTTACCACATACTTGACATTAAGTGGGAATGGAATTGAAAGTATGAATCAATCGATTGACAATGACTGGGAATCGACCATAGATATATTGTCATGGGTGAGCCCAACTGTACCAAGCTAGCATCACCCCAAGATGCACATGATGGTTGTGCAGTGAACCAAGGATGACACATTGGATCCCACCTAAACTCCTCAAGTGAGCACCTTTGGCTGGAAGTAGTCTTTGGACAATTGATCTCCTAAGATGACAATGTTTCATATAGGGCCCACCTTCAAAGGAGGCCATATCTACAGTTTGGGGAATAAGTGAAAAGTTTATCCAAAAATGCACATAATGATATAATTAATCATAATAAGTACATTATGAGAATCAACAAAGCAACTTATCTCTTTTCTTTTATGAAATCAACGTTTCACATTCATAATAACAAATACAAGTATGATACAACACTATGATGGATTTGGCATTTTTATATATGGAGTTATATATGGCTATTCTAGATGATTATTTATATTTGAAACTTGGATAAAATGTGCATAAATGGTCGTGTGGAGCAAGAGAGACTCATACTAACAATAATAATCTAGTGTAAAATCTCTTCAAATTACAATTTATAAATGCCTATCTAACCAGGGTCTTTTTTGGTAGCTAAATTTGCCCACTTGGCCACCAACAAAAAAGGGGGCCTATGACTTTTACAAAGGTTTTCTTGAGGATAAAATGACCCAAAGTTGCCATATTTCCAGGAGAAAAGAAGTTGAATAGGCTACATTTAGACCATAGGTTCTTGCATGTCACCAATATATATATATATATATATATATATATATAGAGGGGTTTGAAAAAATCCTAAATTAGGATTTTTTCCTCTGACCTATAGCCAAATTTGGCTAAGTTGTTTTGTGAATGATAGCCAGTGCACCTACCTCACAAAATTGAAAAAAAACCCCATGACAAAATAGTGAATGACTGTCCAGTCTAGTGTGGGTGGTAGGGATTTCATTTGCCAAGCACCAAACTAGGGACACTAAGAAAAAAACATGTGCATGCCACTAGTTGGTGTGGAATAAAGTGAGGCTAAAGGCATGGGAGTTGCCACGATTATGGCTAAAAGTGTGGCATATAGATAGCACAAAACACCATTTGCTAGTCACTACATCTTTATGTGGTCCCAAGAAAAAAAGTTATTCAGATAAGGATTCGCAACTGCGAATAAGTTGTAAAACAATGGCTAGAAGTGCCGCATATATATAGCAGAGAGCACCATTTGGTACTAGCTGCAATTAACAAGTGGTTTCCAGGAAAAATTATTCCATAAAGCTGGACACATGATATATCTGGTTGGGTTTCAGTTTTAAAACAATGGCTACAATTGCGGCATATAAATAGCAGAAAGTTCTGGTTTGGAAATGGATATACCGACCAGATTTGGAATATCCATCATGGTCGGATTCTCAAGATGAAGCCAAGTCGCATAATATTTACATGTTTCAAGGAAAAACTATTAAGTTGCATGATAGTTACTTTCTACATTTGGAAGACCATGAATAATTTCATAAAGAATCAAGAATGTGTTTCAAATACAGTGGGACTTCAACGAAAACTGAAACTAAACCTGGTATGACTCAAAATGCCTTCCTTATTTCATGTTTGACATGTTTAATCTTATATTCTTGTTGAAATCAGCCCATAAAGACACAATGAAGCTCTTGGATTTTAAAGGTTGTATGAATCTGTTCTTCAAAATTACATGGGTTGCTACCTTTATTCAAAAAAGAACTCATTGTGCCAAAATAGTTGCATGTCCTCCACATTCCATATTTTGCAAATTTGATGTCATCTTCTAGTTCAGATCACCCAATAAAGAAATTATGGAGGTCTTGGTATTAAGGGTTGTGAATTTGTTTCTCAGAGCTGGAGATGGGGGCTTGGTTTTGAAAAGAACTCATTGAGGCTAAAATAATTGCCTAAGAAAGCAGCCAATTTATTATTGCTATTGGTTTCTGGTTGTCAAATTTGAAGACTTTTAATACAAAGAGGTCCACCTAACAAAACTATCAATACCAAATGAGAAATTGGTCTTCGTCCACAAATTTCAATTGAAATGTGGCAACTTTAGAAAATGGAAGCCCCATCAATGTGACATTTCAATTGAATTTTTTTTTGCTCCTTACATGATGGGACAACATTGCATGGCCCATAGGATGTTTTCACTGTTCAAGTTTTGTCAAATGTGCCCATGGTGGCCAAGTTGAAAGATTTGTTATAATCACTAAATTTTTATTTCTCCAACTCCCTTGAGCAACATTTGGAATTCATTAAGCTTGCTATGATCGTGGAAATAGTTGAAGATTTTGCAAAATGTGAAGACTTGGTGGATAAGCATGTTGGAGCCTTTGAATGGGTGATGGTAGAATACAAGATACTTATTGTGAAAATGTCATAGGACAATGCTTTGATTTTTCAAACAAAGTTCAATCTAGACCTCCTTTGTGATCTTCACATGTTACTGGGCTTGTCTTGTTTACTGCCATTATTGGAAGCAATGAATGCCTTAATCAAATTTGCACAAAGGAAAGATGTTTTCATTTGCAACTTTGTGGCAACTATAAAAATCTACTAAGCAAATTTTTTTATGATGTCTTCATATCCATCCAACAATCATCAGCACGAGCATTTCCAAGTGTTTTTATGCAATGAAAACAATTTTACCATAATCATGTAGGACTGGGTTATTGACTTCAACAATGGTATGGAAACACTTGCTTTTCACATGGTTCGTCATAGTTATGCAATTCACATTTTCAATTCATTGATTGGTGGGGTTAAGTAGCTTGTATGCAAGGCCATTTTTTAAACATCCATCATGCAAGTGATAGGCGAGTGTTCTGCTACAGGTAACATGTTCATCATTGAGTTGGATCTGCATTTTGTGGATTCTAAGTTGGTGAATGCAATTGGCATTTTGTATCCACAGTTTGGATGTAGCCTAATGCTAATTTTTCTTTCTCTTTGCATATGGCTATCATAAAGAAACATTATTGTGAACAATAAAGGTGAAACCTTCATTGGTATAGGTTGCAGAACCTTTGGATGCTAACATCTTGGATTTGCAAATGTGTATATTTAAGCTCACCATGAAAATGTAGGTGCCAAAAGCTATGGCTAAGCCTTTTGATATTAATCCAGTGACCAAGTTATGGGTCACAATCAGCAACAACGCCTTATTCATTCAACGATTGAGTGAGTATTTGAAGTTGGTTGAGATTGCAGTGGTGTAAGTGCTTGGATCTATAGAAGATGAATGAACTTTCTCCACATTTGCATTCATGCAGGATAAGTTGCACAACAAGTTGGGTCTACATTTGGACACAACTATTCACATGTTTGCATAAGAATTTTATATTCAAGAAAGCTTTCCTTATTGGGAAGTTATTATAGCTTGGAAGGATTAGAAAGTTCAAATTGGTGCCGCCTCTTAGCAGGTTCTATTTTTTTCACAACACAAAATTCAAGTCATGTTTTCACGATCTGGACAAGTTTGGTGATTGTGCTAGTGATTGTGCTTGGTTTCTTATAAGATTATGAAGTTTATGGACATTTGGGTGTGGTGGGTGGGACTCTGAGTTGCATTGGGCAAAGTTTGATATTAGACTGGGGTTCAACTCCCCCTCAAAGTGTGTACAATTTGTGTTTAGTTTTTAGGTTTGGTTTTGCAACAATGTCACTTGTGTCTTTGTTTCTCCTTCCTTTTCAGCCCAGGAGCCACATTCTGCCCTGGTTTTTTTGGTGGGTGCCAGTGAGACTTACTTCAAAAAAAATAGTGGGTGTCACTTTAACTTATTTTTAAAAAAATGAATAGCCACTTTGTGCTGTCTTGAAAAATCCATGTCGGCCACAAGCTGACTCAACAGATGACCAAGAAGCCAACTAACCCTTTAACCAAACTACATACAATGCCAGTTAGGCATATTCAAGGACAGTCATGTTGCTAGTCGTGCACATTTGATTTTTTATAAAAAAGAACCTGACCCAAACTTCGCTAATTCATATCCTGATGCATTTCCAGTCCACCGACTCCTGTGCCAAACAGTTGGGTTCAATCAATAAATTCAGGATTATGCCTGGGTAGTTATGATTTTATTGCTAGGCATGGGAAGCAGAAAGAGAAAAAAGTTTTGAGAACTTTAATGTTCATAGGAGCTGAGAAAAACAACACAATGATCACCATACTTGAGCCATGCAGGCAAAGTGCCATGTTGCTATACAAAAGCTGGAGAAACGATTACTAAAGTTTCTGCACATATTTTGAACGTTTTCAAAAAACTTTGAAAGTAGTTGGGTGTAGTACAAGATGGTGTTGTAGGACAAGATACAAAGCAACCGTTTCCAGCTGCTTAATTAAAAACAACAAACAATGCTGTTGTTGTTAAGAAATCAACAATTAAAAAACCTGAAGTCTGTGACACAACACTTGACCCGAAATTCTCACTCATTGAAAGTACTTACAGACAGGTACACCATATATCAATATTGGCATTTCAAGCTTTGCACCAGTTAATAAATATCTTGCAAGATTTGGAACCAGCTATCAACATAAAATTTCGAAATTTACTCATGTTATCACAATGAAGGGATCAAGTACTTCAGTAATTTAGCTTCAAACAGCAAACCCCAGTAAAGGTTGATAATTTTGATTAGCTGCACAGTACCCAAACCCCCACATTAGTTTCCTGAAATCCTCCTTCTTCTTCTTCACTTCTTCGTCTTTCTTCCTCCTGTCATGAATCATGATATTGCTTGCACTGATCACCAGCAGTATCATGATTTGCAGAACAAAGTACACATGATGATTGATGACGACGAAAGTAAACCCTTGGTGTACTCAGTGTACTACTAGTACTCTGTCCTCGTGGGGGAAGCTTATGATCACTCCAATCCAAAGGGAAATAAATTCTACAATGTTTTATAACTAGGTAGTGCGCTGCAAACTCGTTTCTTCCAAGCACCAGAATTCATGAAAATCATGGGAGACTTTAGACTAGTGTAAAGGACTATTGAGGATGGGGATTCATTGAGAAGGATCAGCTAGCTGCCTGCAGGAAGAAATAAGTCTTTGGGATTGAAGACGAAATTCCACAAGTTAGCTGGCAGCTTGAACACATCCTGCAGAATCAGCTTAGGAATTAGGTGACAATATATAGTGTGGTTTTTGACCTTGTCTAATACCCCAATTATGAATTGGGTACCTATGGTGGGTGTGATGGGTTTGGATTAGGCCCCATTGGTTTTGTTTTCCAAGGGAAGTGGATCAGGACCATCATCATCATTTTCCCCTGTCAGGTCCTCCAAGGACTTCTGGTTGGTCTCGGGTATAAGGAAGGTCAACAAAACGCCCAGAGCATTGAGGGCAGCCAAGATGAAGAGGGTATCGCGCAGGCCGATACCCTTCGGGTAACCAACCGGCGGGTCTTTTGTGGGGTCAGCGGCGTAAACGAAACCGAAAGCGCCGGCGATGGCACCCAGTTTGCCCGAGGCAGCAGAAACCCCGTGGAGAGTGGACCGGAACCGGGCAGGGTAAATCTCCGCAGGCACAATGAAAGTAGTGGTATTGGGTCCGAAATTGGAGAAGAAGAAAGTGAAACCGTAGATGACGAGGAAACCAACGTGGTCGTGATTTACCCAGTGGTTGTAAGGGATGGCAAGCGCGAACATGAAAACCGTCATGAAGAAAAACCCTTGGATTTGGATGATCCATCTACCCAGGATGTCGATCAATGCGATGGCAACGTAGTAGCCTGGAACTGTGCCACAAAGCGCAATGAGCGCTTGTGCTCTCGCGACTTTGAACATCTCCTCCAGTCCACTCAAGGTGGTGTTTGACGGGAGCCAGCCGACTTTTGAATAGACTACTGACTGGAAGAGATTTTGGCTGTAGTAACTCACATCGATGATGAACCAACAACCACAAGTACCTAATAGATGCAATCCGTGCAAGCGCCAGAATTTCGCGGAACCGAATGCGTACTGTTCTGTTTGTCGCTCAGGTTCTATGTCTACGGTTTTGAACTCCGTGTCCAAAACCTTAGCCATGTCTAGGGCTGCTTGCTTGTTGTTGCGTTCCACTAGCGCTGTGTATCTGGCTGTCTCTGGCATGCGCATGCGGTAGTAGAACGTTGCTGCTGCAGGGATGGCTCCGATCATGAAAATTATCCGCCACGCGATGTCGCATTGTGGGTTTACGGATGCCGCGGGGTTGACGTTGAAGGGCGGGGCGGGGTACTTGTTGTTCAAGCCACCCGAGATGGCCAGTGCTACAGATGCGGCTGTTAGAAGACCCAGCCCTTGCATGGAAAACACGGCTGCAATGAACGCTCCTCGCGTCCTAGTGTTTGAGTACTCTGACATTATGGTTGCGCTCAAGGGATAGTCTCCACCAATCCCCACTCCTAGCCAAAACCTGCGATGGATGCAAACTGTACTTAGGACATCTTTCCATTAGGCTAAGTTGTGATCACACCAGCTTTCCATTAACTTTTTTCAATTAGTGCTATGCTCACAGTCATCTCATCACAGCTTTTTTCAGGCTGAGAGCTGACCAATTGCAGGAGCTATGAGAGCTATGAGTCAAACTGCGACTCACCACACTGTAACAACATCTGTCCTAGCCTTTTTCACAAGAACATGTGTTCCCAGAGTTCCTAACATGATTAATTCCATATTTTCAACACATTTGCAGCTCTCCAATGGAAAAGGACTGTCCCTTCAGCAAGAAAACAAGGCCCTATGTTAGTGGCTTTCCATTAGGCTGTTGTGATCACAGCAGGCTACTGGAAAGACACCCGTAGTGTCTTTGAGAATCAGCTAGCCGACATGAATATGGCGAAAATCCTGGAAACAGCTAGCTGCAGCCTAGTGTTGTAACCTCAAAATCCAAGAACAAGAAGAGGAGGAGGAGGAGGAGGAGGAGAGCTCTCGTGAGTCTAAAAACCTGGAGAAAGAATTTGGTGCTAGCTAGCTCTAAATGCATTTATACCTGAAGAAGCACAAAGACGTTATAACGCCTTTTGCTGTATTTCCAAATGAGAATCCTGAAGCGATGGAGAACACGATCATCATGAGGAGGGTAATTCCGTAGACGTGCTTGCGACCCAATTTGTCGCCCAGCCAGCCAAACAGCAGTTGACCCACTAAAGCTCCCACCAGCGCCACTGCGTTAAGCGCCTGATTGGGACCTGCATGCGGCAAAGTTGGTGTATGAGAAACAAGAAGATTCATCAAGAACAACTAGTCTCGACAGACAGATCAAATCTGTCTACAACCGAGGCAAACAAAGAGCCTAGAATTGTTACCTGCAGGAATGGTTCCGGGCACGTTAGAGCCTGGATGGTAGTAGTAGATGCGGCCGATCAGTCTGGTCACCGTGGAGATGCAGAACAGGTCGTAGGCGTCTGTGAAGAAGCCCATGCCTGCGATGATGATGGCTGTGAAGTGGTACCATTGAGTCTTGGCTTTGTCCAAACTGGTGAGGACCTCCAGCTGCGGCATTTTGCTCTTACTATTGTGAATTTGTTGACCCAAGTAGTGGAAGAAACCCCAAGTCTCAGATGATCACAGCTGCAGCTGGTTCCTGCATCATGGCACAATTGTATGTGAGCTCCTTGAATTATGCGGCTTGCCAGAAGCTAGAGACTTGCAGCTGTAGTGACGAAACTAGAGGAGCTGGTCTTATAAGAGCTTAATCTTGAGCACAAACGGAACAAGAACTTGGAAAGAAACGAACGGGTGTTCCTGGAGCTCATGGCTTATGACCCAAAAAAAGCAGACAACTCTAAGAAGGACTAATTAGCTGAGCTAGCTAGCCTGCCTTCATAGTCTTGTTAGAGAAACTTGAAGCAAAACAGAAGACCCATTATTAAGCATCCATCGCAGATCCTAAATTGTTCTAGACCGTTGTTCATGACCAATTTCCTGAGCTTTAATGACTAGAACTTTAGACGTAGGTTTTTGCAGAATCGACACAACCAACAAGACTAACACTGATCGACAGACCTTTCTTTCCCCTCCCAAAACATCTAGATTCAGGGGACTATGTCCATTCTACAAAAACCTACCAAGAAACCGGCCAAAGAGCTCGCGGAGCTGGTGCTGAATATCTTTACCTGACCAAAAGGCGTTTTCTCAACACGCAAAATTTTTCTTAAGCTGAACCCTGGCACAAAAATCGTCCGCCTCAGTTACACGGCTCCGAAGCCGCCTTGGTCGTCAGTTAAAAGCTGCCGATTAAGAAGAAGGAGAAAGGAAGGAGAAGAAGGAACAGAAAGCAGTTGAATACCTCTGCAGTAGCAGCAGCAGTAGGGTTGAAATTGGAGCCCGCAAGAAAGCTGGGAACGCGAGGAGAAAAAACAATCCAAAGCGACCACAACTATCGCAGCAGCAACGACGACAAAGGTTGGTGGCCCGACAATGGACAAGTCCACCAAACCGTCCTGGTGGGGGAGGGCCGGAGCTCTGCCTCCACGACAGGGGCACTGGGCAGGCAGCAACGCCGCTCACTGGCCGCTAGGCGTCGGAATTTCTCGCTGCGACCCCGCGTGCACTCGCTGACAACGTGACAACCATCCCCTCCCTATTCTTTATAACGGGGCCAGAACAGCACCAAAGCGCGACATGTTCCCTGGTACCTTTCAGGTATATGCCATGGAATCCTATCCCAGCTTTTGTCCCTCGTTACTTTTACCACATCTCCCTTTTCTTCACCCAGGGTCAATTCCAGTGTCTCCTTGCTTGGTAATAACTCAAACACAGTACGTAAAGAGCATCTTCACCCACACCAGCGTTTTAAAAATAATAATAATTCTCAATTTTATGATTTCGAAAGTTTGGCAACTTTTTCGAATATAGGTACATTAAAATTGCCACGGTGCGAAAATCCATGGAAAAAAAAAACTTACTCACACCCTTAATTTGGGATTTATTATATCCAAAACGCAAACTCAAAGAAAGTCAAACTTTCTCCACCTCCCCAACACATAAAGAAGAACCATTGGCTAATATAAAGTGAGAGAGAGAGTTTAAGTGTTTAAATCTCATAGCCTGGGCCAATTATTATGATTGGCCAACCAGAAACAGGGAACACAAGTCATTTTTTTAATATATTAGGCTCTTCCAATCTCATCATCTAGGCTAATCAGAAGCGTTCACCAATGAGAAGCACCGAACTCCAATTATTTCTTATTTTTAAATCTTTTCAGGGACATTTTCAGGCGTCAGAAATTTGTGAAAGTTTTTCAGGCCCAAAGCAATATTTTCAGGGACTCTGTGGAATTTGGTTTGTTTTACTTTTATCCTAAATTTGCAAGTCAAAGAATTTCACAACTGCCACTCAAAATGCTCTAATAGGTTAAAAGGCTAGAGAAGGAGATGAGAAGAGTCATAGCCCTTGGGTGAACCAGCACCTACACTGGTGGTTCCATGGTAAGAACCCCAAATCTTTTTGGGTTGCTTCTAAACACTATAATTTTCTATTCCATCCTTCTTCTAAACATTATTATCATATACACCATCATTTTCCAAACATTGCCCTGAACAAAGCAACCCAATTTTTTTAGGTCTGTTTTACTTTACCGTGGTACCAGGCTAGGTCCTGGTTCATCCAAGGCCATTTGCTCTACTCCTGGGTGGGCACCTTCCAGCCACAAGGAGCCAGCTGATGAAAGCAAACTGCAACCTCCAGCTACAAGGAGCCACTCTGAAGTTTGAAGCCTTGTGGGACCAAATTGAATTTGGATGTGATGAATAATGATATTGTGCCAAATGCAATGCATCGCTAGAGTTGCTCTAAAGCATACACATAAAGGCCTAGCAAAAATTGCTTAGTTTATTTGAGGAGTCAGTTATAGGCAGAATGTTTCCTCCATGGCTGGAGGAAATTTCATTTTGCACGAGGGTTTTTCCATTTTGAAGAGTTTCTGCGGCAGTCTTTACGTTAACCAGCTGTGTGAGGTGAGGGCGTTATGAAAATCAGATCAGCCCTCAATTACTGCCTCGTGTGGGCCCTTATTCTGGTAATGGCCTTACCCTACACTTTTACTATTGATATTTTCCCATATTGTGAGGACATTATCTTCTTCAATTACTTAAGTATAACGTAATATGAAGATTGTTTTGTTTCTTTACTAAGAGAATAAATTATCTACTTGGGTCCTTGCTTTTGTTCAGTAAACTGTGAGTTTTTCTTCTCATTTTCTTTTCTAAAAATTGGTGGAAGTTGATGGTAAGGTTCTTTTCATCAGAAGGGATGGGTGCTGGCCCTTCCATCAACTCAATAGTCGGGCTGTGCTTTTGCTTTCTTTATAGAAGAGGGGATGATGCCCTTTGAGAGACGTGTTGTTTCAGACTTTTTTAAAAATCTTTTTGTGAAAAAGTGATGGTGGCCCTTAGAATTTCATTGGGTTTTTTGGGTATATGGTTGAAAAGCATATAATTTTTATTTAAATAAATTTGAACAATTTTCAGTCAAAGGTGGGGCACAAGATGGCTAGACCTTTTATTCAACCCAATCAAAATTTGTATTGTACATGAGCTTGTTATGAACGGCAAGTAACTACACATTCATATTGTTTGTGCCTGTCCAATTATAACTCAGGTCAGGAAATTTTGTAATGTTGGGAATGTCAAATCCATTGCTTTTATTGCTCTCTTCCTTCCTTTGGGCACATTGCTGTTTGCAAAGTCCTCATCACGTGGTCAAAGGTGTCACAAAGTGATCCCATTGTGGTTTCACTTGATTTTGTTTGATTCACAAAACTTTATATTCTGAAGAAAGAAAACCATAGGAAAGCACCAGGAAAAAAATATTTATATTACTTAGGTCATCTTCAGAACTTTCTACCCGTCTTTTAATTTGCATTTCAAGAGGTTGGTTTTCAAGAAATTGAACCGACTCTTAGGTTACACCACCTCCCTTCTGTAACTTTTGAAACATGAAAATGCAAACAAGTGACTCCCTTTTGATGAGTTCCAAGGTCACTCAGAAGTGGACCATGGTTGTTTTTCTTCAATTCATGATATTGAAAATTTGGTGAATTTTTTGCCAAAATTTATTCAAATTTACAAAAGAAAAACACGGTTTTCCAAAATTTCTCAAATTTTTGGTCAAAAAAATAACCAAATTTGTAGGGAAAAAGTCACTAATGTGAACAAGGAAAAGATGGGTTGACAAGGAAATTCGAACTGCGTACTACAAAATAATGCATTGTCTTGTGAATTTGCCAAACCATTTCTGGACAGTAGCAAAAGTCACAAGTGCATGGCAGGTAAAAAGTATGTACCTGTGAGTACATGAACATACAGGAGGGTAATAGGACAACCTTTAGCCGGGGTTTCTCGCACCGTGACAATTGTGTCACAACCATGATAACAAAAAAACTGGGATCAGATAATATTCAGGGATCATGGTATATTATCTACTTTTATGGCTAGATCCTACAACAATCCAGACCTCTGTGTGAAAAAGATCTGGAGCAATTTCAGGCTTTTGTTACCTATTGGTGTTTGATAAGAATTTGTCTGCAGACTTTGTTATGAGAATAAAAGGATGATATTTTAAACCTGCAATACTTAACTTACAGATAATTTGAACAATCTGTAACAAAATCATAAAATCCAAGAACTTTGCACTATAATATATGCAGAACAGTATTTTTTTTTTCCAAATTTGTAATGTTGCATCATATACCAGCATTAGACGGCAACAGGTTTTTACAACCTGTCCAAAAAGTTTTTTTAATGATTAAAAAATTTAACCCCCCCCCCGCCTCCCCCCTAAAATCCAAGTACTAACCTGTGAAAAGTTTTTTTTTAATTTTTAATTGTGACTTTTTTCCCAAAATACCTGGAATATGCAAGAGGATATTCCTTTATTATTTTTAGTTTGTGCATTTGTGTGAAACTTTGCATACAAAAATATGGCTGATTGGGAAGCTGAAGTTTGTAGTCAGGTGCTATTTTTGTATAAAATCAAAGTTTGAACCAAGAACTTCAGCCTCAAATTGGAAGTCTGAACAAATAAGCATGGAAGACAAAAACCAACCAACATCTAAAGAAGGAAAGCAGAACAAGTTGGGAAAATTGGGAGAATTCAACACTCAGTATAGTTTCCAACCATATCAAATGACAACCAAATAATCACCCAACACTTCATAAAAGTTGAGGACATTAACTATGACGTCAAACATGCATACCATAGTACCTTGGCAAGCTTGGAAACTAATTATTTTTGTTTCAGAAATGTGAAAATTTTCAAAAAATATTTTTTCCAAAGAAATTTTTGTTGTGAAAGGAAAATGAAGAATCTTTGAGAATATGCAGCAATACTTTAATTCTCAAAATGGAGTCTGCACAACTAATGAATTATGTGTGACAGACAAGTGTTGAAGCTGCCCCTGTACTACTGTAATATGGCAACTGTGCCACGAACCCAGAAACAATGATCCCGGTGGATATTTCAAAATACCAATTGAATTTTCGCTGCATCCATGCTCCATAACCCCCCGCAATTCTGGTAGGCACAATAGTTGGCATGGTATCCACCCCCGTGATGTTCAAAGGTTAGAAGAAGGAAGTTGAGTTGGCCCCTCTCAAGTATGGGAAAAACAAAAACACTGTGTTTTCGTGTTCACTGCAGAAGGTGTTAAGTTGTTGTCCACCTATTGCTTTGTAGTTTCAATCTTCACTTTTAGTGCCATTCCTTTTGACAAAAGGGAAGATGGGAAATGACACACACATAAGCCGTGCCCCCCCCCCCCAAAAAGAAAAGAGAGACAAAAGAGAAGATGGGATAACACACACACATACAAAGAAGTCACCAAAGAAAAAAAATAACAAAAAGAAGTATAGTACGCGCTTCCTGTGTGGGCTCCCCATTCCTAAGCATCTTGCTTTGGATTGCCCAATTCATTTTGTGTAGAGTAAGGACGAAGAAAGGTGCTGTTCTGGGAACGAGGGCCTAGTGCAAGGAAGGAGCTGAGTGTGAGACCTGAATTCTCAAAACTACCCTGTTTGAGGTCCTCATCCAATGTAAAGAACTGGGAGAATTTTTAAAGACTGTGTGCTTTTATTTAAAAAGGAGAGGAGGCACAGTATGCACAACTTTCATATAACTTTCTCATTTTGAGAGCCTTACCCAGAATGTGCCATCCTCTGTTTAGGGAGGAATTCTAACAAGAGCAAGGCTCCCTCCAAATACACTGAAAGAATTCTACCAGTTCTTTACAGGACAGTTATTTGGTTTAGGGTTGGTGGAACATTGGTCATGCACGCTGGAGCTGGCGTGCATGACCAATGTTCCACCAAACTGACTCCTTTAAGCTGTTGGCTTCATGTTGTTGGTACTTGGCATACCAGACTTTCCCCAATGATATGTACTAATGTATTAGTGATAATGGTAGGGTAGTGTGGCCGGTGACTGAAGACTTGGTGTATCAGTCACCACACTCACTCAGGCCACCTCCTTTCTTTATAGAGGACTAGAAGGCACACCCACAGTCCTCTACATTGCTCAAAATGAGTGAAAAATGAGAAAATTATGTCCTCTAAATTTCAGGTGGTCAAAATGAGGAAAAACAAAACTTCCCAGACATGGCAGCCCATGAGAGTTTATTTTGCCCTCTAGAATCAAATATTCATATATTAACTAATGGACTCTACTTACTCTCATCACCGAGATGGACTAAAAAAAGCAATGATCAATGTTCTCAAAATAGTTGTTCACTTTTAAACATATGAATAAATATGGTCTTGTTTAGGGTTTGGAAATCAATAGTAATGGGTGTGAGATCATTGGGCCTATTCATCAAACCTTTGTGCAAGTATTTTAAAGTCTACGGGCACAAGGTACTCCATTCTCCTCACCAACTACATTGATGGTTTTGAATTAGGTGTGCTTTGAAACTTGGAACACTCTAGATGTTACATTGCCAACTCATCTCAAACTTACAATATCACCAAATTTCAATAAAATTTATGCGTAAATCATAAAACAATATGTCCATGCAAAATTTGTGGGTTTCAAAGTGTGAAAATGGCACAAAAAAAATACATTACTTTCATATAAATGATATGTCTTTTTTACTTGTGATGTCTTGATGTGAAATACGTACAACTTACATTTTAATTAAATTTATGTAATTATTGTGTTGTAATTTTGAATAAAATTATGCGTTATTTTTGTATTAAACATGAATATTCACGTATGTCATTCAAAAACAATTTCTCATTCATTTGAATATTTAAAATATTGAATACATACAAATATCATTCATATTAACCATAGCATGAAATTTGTGCGATTTTTGTACAAACTTATGAAAACCAAATTTTGCACGAAATTTATAAGAACCTATGAGGCTTAGTAAGTTTGTGATTTCAACACAGAAGTTTTTGTTTCATGATCACCTTAGTTTTGTGACCTTTTTTATTGTTGTGGTCTTGTGTTTTTCTTAAATTCCTCGTGATTGGCATGGCTTTGTGTTTTTCCTAATCACAACGGTCTTGGTGTTCTTCCCAATTGTCATGGTCTTGGTGTTTCCCTTGATCGCCATGGTCTTGTGTTCTTCCCAATTATTGTGGTCTTAGTGTCCCTTCTTATTGCAATGGTCTTGGTATCCCCTCTTATTGTTGCGGTCTTGTCTTTTTCTTAATTGTTATGCTCTTGGTGTTCCTGCTTATTGTCATGGTCTTGTGTTCTACAACTCTCATAATTGTGTTCATCTTCTACTATATTTGTTCTCAATGTTTTTAATCATTAAAAGCCAACAACCTTGCTACTAAATGTCCTCAAGCCTATTGCTTAACTCATGCCTACTATCTAACCTCTTGCTAAAACCATGTTTTGCATCCAAGATTCATGCCCCTATACTTCCACAAATCTACTCATAAGCTTGCCCAAAAATATTAGTGAAATTTTCCATCACCTCTTTTACAATTGCTTGAATCCAAATTGCAACAAATTGTGTTCTAAAACATTTCTCCACAATTCTTTGAATTGCTCAATTTACAATTGTCCCCAATTTTTTTGTTTTTTTCAATCACCTATCCTCTTTTTCCTTTCACATTTCTTCTCTCATTTCCCTTATAATTGTTTTAATGTCCATGGTTTTTTCTTTTGGGATATTCAAATATTTAAAAAATGTCACACTATGTGACTAAGAGTAATCAACTAATGGTTCTTTTCTTTTTGCCTATCTTGTAGGTAAACAAAGCAATGCAAGCAAATTGTGCAAACACATGGATTCTTGGGTTCAATTTGGAGGACATTGGGTTTCCTACAACACCTCAAGATTATCCTGATTTAGCTTTACAACATTAATCTCTTATGGTTACTCTTCAATCATTATAAAGCTTTAACATCACAAATTTCATGGGTCACAATTTAGCAATAATAGTCATGCAAAATCTACTTTTCATAGGTTTCTATGGGATAAAAATGAATGTCATTCATCTATTTGTATTGTTTGAACATTGATGTTGTGCACATTATTTCAACACAAACGTCATATACCTATTCATATTTATTATATACTAATGTTGTATGTCTATTCATGTTGTTTACATACGAAAGTCGTGCACACGACTTTCGTGTTTAAATAATGCACAACATTCGTCTTTAAACAATACCAATAAAAAACATTTTCATCAATATGTATTCCTATAACAAATTACATATGCAACTATGTGTGCAACCAAATGGTAATGTTTAATTTTATGACATGTGTCCATTTTGAAGGTCAATTATTTGGTGACATGTGTCATTTAAACACATTTCAGTATTTAATATAGTTAATTATGGATAATCCAATTTTGGGGTTTTTAAGATGTTGACATATAACATCTAAGTATGTATGTACACAAGAAGAAATCTTGTTATTTTCCATTACCCAAATTCACTAGGTTTTTAATAAAATGGGACAAAATTGATTAATATGCAAATTGTATAGTTTTGGCAAAAAAGAACTAGTTCATTAGGACATTTTTAGTGAAATATTTTTTAATTGTTTAAATGGTCACATGTTGCACTAGATAATTTTTAATTAAAAAATTATGACATGGATATAAGAGGTCCCAAGTTAATATAATGTGGAATAACATGCCACATCATCATATAACTTTTTTCTTTGTTTTTTTTCCTAAATCATGAAATCATAGATTACATTTTTGTCACAACATGTTGTGTGACAAATTTACGTGCCATGAAAAGAATTTAAAGGATTTTCTTTCTAATTTTTTCGACAATAATGTTTTCATGTATATGTTTGTAAATTGCATTTGCACAAGATAAATTAGGGCATGCACCCATCAAAGATTGAACCCAAAAACCTCACGGAAATGCAGTAAAGTTTTAACCACCAAACCATTTCAAAATTTTATTAATAAAGATGAAAAAGCTTAATTTTATTATGTTTGGTCCATGGAATTGTTTAGGAACTTAAAATTTTAATATAATTTTTTTTTTGCAAAATTTATTCAAACGTTACAAATGAAAAGATGATCTTGAAGTTTATCAAATAATGCATTCAAAAAAATTTATTATAATTTGCAAAATTTAATTTTAAAATATCAAGAAAAAGAACTTAAAATAAAATTTCATGAATAAATCAACAAAAATATATTTGTTTAAATTGACCTAAAATCTTTGTAACTTTGATGTCAATTCAAAAATGCATTTATTAAATCTTTTATAATTTATTTTTTACATAAAATATTCCATTATTTGAAAACAAATCAAGTTTTTTAATTTCCCTTATATGATTATCTATAAATTTATTTATTTATTTATTTTTACAATGTTATTAAAATGATAATCATCCATAAAAAGATTTCCACATTTGATAATAAACAAGTTGTGTAGTTGGAAACTTGTTTAAATCTTTCAATATTATGGTTATTTGCATTATTTTATTATAAAATAATAATAATAAACCCTATTTTTCATCTGGCCCAAAAAACAATTCTCTCAAAAATATCATTTAAAAATTTTGTTGCCCTCTTAAATTGGTAGTCAAAAGAAAAAACAATATTTAAATAGTAAATTTAGCCATATAATTATCAAGACCATATTTGTTTAGCAAGATTAATCATACAATAATACCAATGATTAATTATACAACTTTGAAAAAAAATATCACATCATTTTTTTTTTAATGATGTAAGAATATATTTTACATTTGAAAATTTAATTTGGTGAAATTTTGCGTTTAAATAGTTGGATTAACACCCCTCCCCCCTAACCA
>Ga0209208_10001484_pt1 | contig 33171 bp, 37 predicted proteins | sample S1TSphfallax_3_FD_187694 | JGI IMG/M metagenome (GOLD analysis project Ga0209208, IMG submission 187694) | Host-associated microbial communities from peat moss isolated from Minnesota, USA - S1T2_Fd - Sphagnum fallax MG (SPAdes) (version 2) | ecosystem: Host-associated > Plants > Peat moss >...
CACCGCGCAAGACGCCTACCGCACGGCTTTTGCCGATATTGCGTGCCTGAAAATGAGTCTCGATTGGAGAGAGTTCGTATGAACGCCCACGTCAACCCACAGGCTGCCCCGAACGCTCAGGTGAGCATGGCCGACGCGCTGCGCGCGGAAGCGGCGATCGAGCCGGATGCGATTTGCACTGCGCCTGCGAAGAAGGAAACGCAGATCATCGCGATCTACGGCAAGGGCGGCATCGGCAAGAGTTTTACGCTGGCGAACCTGAGCTACATGATGGCGCAGCAAGGCAAGCGCGTGCTGCTGATCGGCTGTGATCCGAAGAGCGACACGACATCGCTGCTGTTCGGCGGCCGCTCCTGCCCCACCATCATCGAGACATCGTCGAAAAAGAAGCTGGCCGGCGATGCCGTGAAGATCGGCGATGTCTGCTTCAAACGCGATGGCGTCTACGCGATGGAGCTGGGCGGCCCGGAAGTGGGGCGCGGCTGCGGCGGGCGCGGGATCATTCACGGGTTTGAGCTGCTTGAGAAACTCGGCTTCCATGAATGGGGTTTTGACTACGTGCTGCTCGACTTTCTGGGCGACGTGGTGTGCGGCGGGTTCGGCCTGCCGATCGCGCGCGATATGTGCCAGAAGGTGATCGTGGTCGCATCGAACGATCTGCAATCACTGTATGTGGCCAACAATGTGTGCTCCGCGGTGGATTATTTCCGCAAGCTGGGCGGCAATGTCGGCGTCGCCGGCATGGTGATCAACAAGGATGACGGCACCGGCGAGGCGCAGGCTTTTGCCAATGCGGTTGGCATCCCGGTGCTCTCGGCCATTCCGGCGGATGATGATATCCGCAGGAAGAGTGCCAATTACGAGATCATCGGCACGCCCGGCGGCCGCTGGGCACCGATGTTCGAACAACTGGCCGAACAGGTGGCATCCGCCCCACCGGTACGGCCGACGCCGCTGACACACGAGAATCTGCTCAACCTGTTCAAGGGCGATGCGGTGGGGCGCAACGTGGTGCTGGATCCGGCAACCGAAGCGGATATGTGCCCGGCCTCGGTGAACACGAAAGCCTCGCTCGAAGTGATCTACGAGGGAGCCTGAGCATGGATGGCGCGATCATGCCGCCCGATGTGCCCCCCGTGGTGGAGGGCGGCTGCCATGGCGGACGCGAGCGGATGGTGGACGCGGCGCGGGCGGCAGGCAAATCCGCTGTGCTGGACAGGCTGACCGCGGATTATCCGCGCGGGCCGCATGACCAGCCGCAATCCATGTGCCCGGCTTTCGGATCGCTGCGCGTGGGGCTGCGCATGAAGCGTGTGGCGACGATTCTCTCGGGCTCCGCCTGCTGCGTGTATGGGCTCACCTTCACCGCGCATTTCTATGGCGCACGCCGGACGGTGGGCTACGTGCCGTTCAATTCCGAATCGCTCGTAAAAGGCCAGTTGTTCGAGGATATCCGCAACGCGGTGCACGATATCGCCAAACCCGCCGATTACGATGCGGTGGTGGTGATCAATCTGTGCGTGCCCACGGCCTCCGGCGTGCCGCTGGATCTGCTGCCCAAACACATCGATGGGGTTCGCATTATCGGGATCGACGTGCCCGGCTTCGGCGTGCCGACGCATGCCGAAGCCAAGGACGTGCTGACCGGTGCGATGCTGAAATATGCGCGCACCGAGGCGGAACAAGGCCCCGTGGCACGGCCCCGCGTGCTGCAGGATAAGCCCACGGTTGCGATGCTGGGCGAATTCTTTCCCGCCGATCCGCCGGGCGTGGGCGCGCTGCTGGGGCCGATGGGCATGGCGCTGGCGCCGGTGCTGCCATGCCGCGAATGGCGCGATCTGTACGCCGCGCTGGACTGCGACGTGGCCGCCGCCGCCCACCCTTTCTACACAGCCTCCGTGCGGGAATTCCGCGCAGCGGGCCGGCCTGTTGTGGGATCGGCGCCGGTGGGCGTGGAGGGCACGGCCGCGTGGCTGGAAGCCGTGGGCCGCGCTGCCGGCCGGCCGGATTCGGCGGTGGATGCGGCGAAGGCGGCCGCGTTGCCGGCAATTGCCGCCGCCCTTGCAGCCAATCCGATTAAGGCCCGCATCACCCTTTCCGGATATGAGGGATCGGAGCTGCTGGTGGCACGGCTGCTGATGGAGGCGGGGGCGGAAATTCCCTATGTGGGCACGGCATGCCCGCGCACGGAATGGAGCGAGGCCGATCGCGCCTGGCTGGAAGCGCGGGGCACCCATGTGCAGTACCGCGCATCGCTGGAGCAGGATCTCTGCGCGATGATGGATGTTCGGCCGGACCTGGCGGTAGGCACCACACCTCTCGTGCAGAAGGCCAAGGAGCTGGGCATCCCGGCGCTGTACTACACCAACATGGTCTCCGCACGGCCACTCTTCGGGGCGCCCGGTGCCGGCGCGCTGGCGGCGATCGTCGCGGCGCAAACCAAGGGCGCGGCCCGGTTCGGTCGCATGGTTTCCTTCTTTGAAGGTGTCGGCACGGGCGATGCCTCCGGCTATGGCTGGAAAGGCAAACCGGTGGAACCGCAGGGCGCGCGGGAACGCACGCGCAAAGCCAGGCTGGCCAAGGCGAAATCCCTCGAAGCGGTGGGGACGTAAGCGATGCTGGTGCTCGATCATGATCGCGCGGGCGGATATTGGGGCGCGGTATACGCGTTCAGCGCCGTGCGCGGATTACGCGTGGTGATCGATGGGCCGGTGGGCTGTGAAAACCTGCCGGTGACCGCGGTGCTGCATTATACGGATGGCCTGCCGCCGCACGAACTTCCCGTGGTGGTCACGGGCCTTTCCGAAGACAACCTCTCGATGGACGGCACCGAGGGTGCGATGCGGCGGGCAGCTTCTGCCGGCGACCAGGATCTGCCGGCGGTCGTGGTAACCGGCAGCATTGCCGAAATGATCGGCGGCGGCGTGACGCCGGAGGGCAGCAACCTGCTGCGCTTCATCCCGCGCACGATCGATGAGGATCAGTGGCAGGCAGCGGATCGCGCCATCTACTGGCTGTGGACGGAATTCGGATCGAAGAAGGCCATCAAGCCCAGGCCGGCGCGCACGGAAGGCGTAAAGCCGCGGGTAAATATCATCGGGCCGATTTACGGTACGTTCAACATGCCCTCGGACCTGGCGGAGATCCGCCGCCTGGTGGAAGGTGTCGGCTGCGAGATCAATGTGGTGTTCCCGCTCGGCAGCCATATCGAGGATGTGGCCAAGCTGCCCAATGCCGACGTGAATATCTGCATGTATCGCGAGTTCGGCCGCAAGCTGTGCGAGGCGCTGGATCGCCCGTATCTACAGGCGCCGATCGGAATTTTTGCCACGACGAATTTTCTGCGGACGCTGGGTGAGCTGACGGGGATTGATCCGGAGCCGTTCATCGAGGCGGAAAAGCATACAACAATAAAACCGATCTGGGATCTGTGGCGCAGCGTGACGCAGGATTTCTTCGCCACCGCCTCGTTCGCGGTCGTGGCGACCGAGACCTACGCGCGGGGCTTGCGGCAATTCCTGGAAGATGAACTCGGCGTGCCGTGCACGTTCGCGTTCTCGCGCACCGCGGGAACAAAACCCGATAATGCCAAGGTGCGGCAGGCTTTGCGCGCGACACCCCCGCTGGTGCTCTATGGCAGCTACAATGAGCGGATGTACTCGGCCGAGCTGGGCGGGCGCAGCATGTTCATCCCGGCCTCCTTCCCCGGCGCGATCATCCGGCGGGCGACCGGCACGCCGTATATGGGCTACGCGGGTGCGACCTACATCGTTCAGGAATACTGCAACGCGCTATTCGACGCTTTGTTCCACATCCTGCCGCTGGGCACGGAGATGGACAAGGTGGATCCCACCCTCGCCAAGACAGCCGAGTGGAACGCGGCACCTTGGGATGACGATGCGCTGGCGCTGCTGGATGAGCAGGTCGCGAGCGAGCCGTTCCTGGTACGGATTTCGGCGGCGAAACGGCTGCGCGATCGCGTGGAACAGGATGCGCGGGCAGCGCGAGAGGGTCGAGTTTCCGCCGATCGTGTAAGGGCGACGGTGGGCGCATGAACGAAGGAAGAATCTTCTTTTTTGAAAAAAAGAAGCAAAAAACTTTTGTCTCTTTGGCGTACGCTTCCGGCGAGTCCGCGACAGCGCCCCAAGAGTCTTTTGCTTCTTTTCTTCAGAAAAGGAGATTCTTTCTTTCTGGTTCCGGGGGTCGCGCAGGCTTCGCCGCCCTCCCCCGCACAAGACCGCCCGGCAGTGCCGGACGGAGAAACCCCAAAGCCGGCGTTCGGCAACTGGGGTCCCTGCCGCGCGGGATCAGCGCGGCGATGGACGGAGGTACTACACAATGTCGGACGTCACAAAACGTCCCGTCGCCGCCTCAGGGCTGACGGAAAGCGAAGCCAAGGAATTCCACAGCATCTTTCTCACCAGCTTCATCGGGTTCGTGGTGGTTGCCATCATCGCGCACTTCCTGGTGTGGCAGTGGAGGCCGTGGCTGCCTGGGCCGAATGGTTACACGACGTCGATGCTGGATGGCATCAACGCCGTGAAAATGATGATCGGATAGGAGAGCACACATATGTTCCGCATTTGGCTGCTGTTCGACCCGCGCCGCGTTCTCGTCGCGCTGTCGATTTTCCTGTTCGTGCTCGCATTGCTGATTCATTTCATCCTGCTCAGCACGGACCGCTTCAACTGGCTTGAAGGCCCGCATCACGGCATGGTTGCCCAGCAATTGGCACCCCTGCCCTCGTCTGCGAAGTAAGGCAGAGCGCTTCACCACGGGGCACGAAGCGGGAAAGCCGCTTCTGGCGGCGGCAGGTTTGCTCAACCCAGCCGCCGCCGATGCCACCCCGGGGGATGCCGTGCGAGCATAGGGTTTGCGTTTCGACCGGAGGGTCAATCAATGGCGATGCTAAGTTTTGAGGCCAAATACCGCACCCGCGGTGGCACCCTGGTCGGTGGCGACCTCTTCGACTTCTGGGTGGGGCCCTTCTATGTCGGGTTCTTCGGGGTCACGACGATCTTCTTCTCAGCACTGGGAACAGCGCTGATCCTGTACGGCGCCTCACTCGGCGGCGTGTGGAACATATGGCGCATCAATATCGCGCCGCCCGATCTCTCCTATGGCCTGGGTTTCGCGCCGTTGAAGGAGGGCGGGCTGTGGCAGGTGATCACCATCTGCGCCATCGGCGCGTTCGGCTCCTGGGCGCTACGCCAGGTGGAAATCTCGCGCAAGCTCGGCATGGGGCTGCATGTGCCCTTCGCCTATAGCGTGGCGATATTCGCCTATGTCGCGCTTGAAGTGATACGGCCGTTGCTGATGGGCGCGTGGGGATGGGCTTTCCCCTATGGCATTCTCAGCCATCTGGATTGGGTGTCCAACACCGGCTACCAATACCTGCATTTCCATTACAATCCCGCGCATATGCTGGCGGTTTCTTTCTTCTTCACCACCACGCTGGCACTTTCCCTGCATGGATCGCTGGTGCTTTCGGCCGCGAACCCGCCGCCCGGGGAAGTGATGAAGACGGCAGAGCACGAGAACACCTTCTTCCGCGACCTGATCGGCTACTCGATCGGCACCCTGGGCATTCATCGCCTGGGCTTGTTCCTGGCGCTGTCGGCAGGGTTCTGGAGTGCGGTGTGCATCATCCTCAGCGGCCCGTTCTGGACACGCGGCTGGCCGGAATGGTGGAGCTGGTGGCTCAATCTGCCGATCTGGACGCACTGAGGCGCAACCGGACCATGTATAAAGTTGGCGGCCGCATCTCGGCCTAAATCGCCCGGCCGCAGCGCGGCCTAATTCGGAGGACACGGCGTCATGGCCGAGTATCAGAACATTTTCACGCGGATTCAGGTGCGGGGGCCGATCTATGCGGGCACCCCCCTGGAAGGCCGCGGGCCGAATAACCGGCTCGGAACACCGAGCTTCAACCACCTGTTCGGGCGCCTCGGCGATGCCCAGGTTGGCCCCATCTATCTGGGCACGCTGGGCCTGGCCTCGATCATCTGCGGGTTTATCGCGTTCGAGATCATAGGCCTAAACATGTGGGCCAGCGTGAACTGGGATCCGGTGCAGTTCCTCCGGCAATTGCCCTGGCTGGCGCTGGAGCCCCCTGCCCCATCCTATGGCCTGCATTTCCCGCCTCTCGCACAGGGCGGCTGGTGGCTGATGGCCGGGTTCTTTCTCACCACGTCCATCCTGCTGTGGTGGGTGCGCATCTACCGCCGGGCGCGGGCGCTGGGCCTGGGGTCGCACACCGCCTGGGCGTTTGCCGCGGCAATCTGGCTGTATCTGGTGCTGGGCTTCATCCGGCCGCTGCTGATGGGATCCTGGGCGGAAGCGGTGCCCTTCGGCATCTTCCCGCATCTGGACTGGACGGCCGCATTCTCGCTGCGATACGGCAACCTGTTCTACAACCCGTTCCACATGCTCTCGATCGTGTTTCTCTACGGCTCCACGCTGCTGTTCGCCATGCATGGCGCAACAGTTCTGGCCACCAGCCGGTTCGGTGCGGAGCGAGAGCTTGAACAGATCGCCGATCGCGGCACCGCCTTCGAGCGTGGTGGGCTGTTCTGGCGCTGGACGATGGGCTTCAACGCCACGGCCGAATCCATCCATCGCTGGGCGTGGTGGTTCGCGGTGCTGTGCCCGCTCACTGGCGGCCTGGGCATCCTGCTGACTGGCACGGTCGTGGATAACTGGTATCTGTGGGGCACGCATCACGGCCTGGTGCCGGTGTATCCGCCGAGTTGGGGCACCATTATCGATCCCGCCACACTCCCGGGAGCACCAAAATGAGCGACTACTTGAAGCAGGGTATCATCTACGGTGCCACGCTGATCGGGGTGACGGCGGCAACACTGATCGGCATCACCACCTTCACCAAGCTGCAGCATCCGCCGGTCACGGCGGTGCAGCGTGGGTTCCGGGGTACTGCCATCGCCCAGATCTACGATCCGGCTGAACTCGCGGCGGAGAAGGCGGCGTCCAAGGTGCCGCTGAGCCTGCCGCCGGTCGGCGCGGCCGGCGTTAAAGCCTCAGTTGCCTACAAGAACGTTCGCGTTTTGGGCAATCTCAGCGTCGGCCAGTTCACGCGGCTGATGGTCAGCATCACCAACTGGGTGGCACCCAAGCAAGGCTGCGCCTACTGCCACAACGTGGCGAACATGGCCGACGATGCGAACTACACCAAGATCGTCGCGCGCCGTATGATCCAGATGACGCAGAACATCAATGGCAACTGGCAGAGCCATGTGCAGAACGTCGGCGTCACCTGCTACACCTGCCACGGCGGCAACCCGGTACCGAAGAATATCTGGTTCAACAACCCCGGCCCAGAATCGGCCGGCGGCCTGGCCGAGACGCAAACGGGCATGGCGCACCCTACGGAGCGAATCAATTACTCCTCCCTGCCCTATGATCCGTTCACACCATTCCTGGAACAGGACCACGACATCCGCGTGCAGAGCACCACGGCTCTGCCAACCAACGACCTGTCGTCGATCAAGGAAACCGAGTGGACCTACGCGCTGATGATCCACTTCAGCCAGTCGCTCGGCGTTAACTGCACCTATTGCCATAATTCGCGAGCACTGGGCAATTGGGCGGAGAGTTCGCCTGCCCGGGTGACGGCGTGGTACGGCATCCGGATGGTGCGCGATCTGAACAACCACTATCTGGATCCGCTGAACGGCGTATTCCCCGCCTATCGCAAGGGTGAACTCGGCGACAGCCCGAAGATCTACTGCGCCACCTGCCACCAGGGCATCTACAAGCCGCTCTTCGGGGTCAGCATGGTGAAAACCTTCCCCGAGCTGCAGGGGCCGCCGGCTTCAACGGCGGCGGCGCTGGAACCGCCTAAAGCGGCGGCACCGGCGCCGGCACCAATACCGGCCCCGGCGCCACCGCCAAAGAAGTCCTAGGAGCCAAGGACCACCAAAAAGCCAGGGGCGTGATCGTCCCTGGCTTTTTAGTGAGGTAAGGCAAGAAGGAAGAATGTTCTTTTTTGAAAAAAAGAACCAAAAAACTTTTGACTTTTCAGGTAGAGTTGGGGTGGGCGTGTCGTCTTCTTGGCGTCGGGCAGGGAGCGAAAATGATGGATGTGGTGGCGGTCGATCTCGGCGGAACACATGTGCGTTTTGCCATAGCCACGGTTGAAAACGGCACAGTCCGGTCGCTCGGGGATGCAGTGATCCTGCGCACCGGCGACTATGCGAGCCTGCCGATCGCCTGGCAGGCCTACGCAGCCCGCGCCGGCCATCCCTTGCCCCGTGCCGCCGCCCTGGCGGTGGCCTGCCCGATCGTCGGCGACGTACTGAAACTGACCAACAGCCCCTGGGTGCTGCGGCCAGCAACCTTGGCCGAGGAACTAGGCATCGATCAGCTGACTCTGGTGAATGATTTCGGCGCTGTGGGCCATGCCGTGGCCCAACTTCCGGGCCAATATCTGCGCCATATCGCCGGCCCCGATCGGCCGCTGCCGGAACAGGGCGTGATCGGCATCATCGGGCCAGGCACCGGCTTAGGTGTCGCCCACGTGCTGCGCGCCGGGGGCAGCTACTACGTGATGGAGACGGAAGGGGGGCATATCGATTTCGCACCCGTGGACGCCATCGACGATGCCATCCTCGCCACGCTGCGCGCCCGTTTCGTGCGCGTTTCTGCGGAGCGTATCTGCTCAGGGCCGGGGTTGCGCAATATCTATGATTATCTCGCCATGCTGGATGGCCGCGCAACCAAGCCGATGGATGATCGGGAATTGTGGGCAGCGGCACTCGATGGCTCCGATCGCAGCGCGGCGATGGCGTTGCAGCGCTTCTGTATGTCGCTGGGCAGCGTCGGCGGCGATATCGTGCTGGCCCAGGGAGCGCATGCGCTGGTGATCGGCGGGGGCGTGGGCGCGCGCATCGCTGACGTGCTGCCGCTCTCCGGCTTCGCCAGCCGCTTTACCGGCAAGGGGCGCATGGAGGCTATGCTGTCGGCAACACCGGTGAAACTGATCACTCATCCGGAGCCCGGGCTGTTCGGCGCCGCCGCGGCCCTTGCCAGGGAGCACGCATGATTCAGTGGCCAGTTGTCAGTTGGCGGTTGTCAAAGTGGTGGTGTGTTGTGCTGCTGGTGGGCCTTTGCGGTGGGTGTGTGCATCCGCAAGGCGGGGTGAGTTCGGCGGCGGATCAGGCGGAGATTGCGCTTGTGGGCGACTATCTGAACGGCCTGCCGCGGTTCGAGGCGCATTTCGACCAATCAGGGGATTACGGCGGCGGCGCCGGCCTGGTGTGGCTGGATCGGCCCGGGCATTTGCGCATCGACTATGCGGGTCCCCTCGGACGCGTGCTGGTGATTTCCGGCGGCCGGGTGACGATATTGGATCGCAGCAATGGCGCGATCACCACGCAGCCGCTCTCCCGCACGCCGCTGGGCATCCTGCTGGCGCCGCGGATCACCCTCTCGGGCGCTGTGACGGTAACTCGTGTGCAGCATTTCGCGAGTGCGGTGCAGATCACTCTGCTCAAAACTGACCAGCCCACGCAAGGCAGCTTGACGCTGACCCTGGGCGAGGCGCCGCTGCGGCTGGAAGCCGTGACAGTAACGGACCCCTATGCGCGCAATCTGACGATGACGCTGACTGACCTGGATACGCATGCGCAATTGACGCCAGAGTTGTTTCAGCCGCCGGCACCGACGGGGATGTGAAGGAAGGCGTCTTGCGTGGTTGGTGGGCCGCGGAGCTGCCCACCCAACACGTCGTTAGCCGGTGTGTCTGTGAGTGGACACGCGGTTGGGGTGGTCGTTGCGGAAAATAGTGTCGGCGAGGTGTTTCTGATCGTCGGTCAAGGCGCTGTACAATGTGCCGAAACTGGCTGATAGCTTTTTCATGTTATCGGCATGCACCTGCGCGAGCTTGGCGTAGGATTGCATGTTGTCTGCGGCATTCATCTGGGCCATGTGGACGCCGCGGCCATCGATTGTCTGGCCCATTTGGGCGGCATTGTCCCGCATTACCTGCGCGAACTGATCCCATTGCGGCTGCTCGGCGGGCGTGATCGCCAGCTGGGCGTGCAGTACGTTGATGTGCTGCTCCACTTTCAGGGCCATCGCCTTGGGCAGGGCAGGCGATAGGGAAGCCTCGGCCGGCTCGCCTTGTGTCAACGCGGCCGGCGTGGCGGCAAGGGCGGCGGCGGGAGAGGCAAGCGCCAGGGCCAGCGCGGCGTGGCGGAGATAGCGGGGCGTCATGGCGGTTTCCTCGACGTTGGGACTGTGGGCGGGTCAGTAGGGGTAGTAGGCGCCGGGGGGTGCCGCGTAATAGGGCTGGCCGGGCGGGTAGTAGGCGCCCGGCGGGGCACAGTAGTACGAGGGGTATCCATAAGCGCAGCTTGCCCACGCGCCAGCGCCAAGCCCGATGACGGCCCCGCCGATGAAGCCTCCGCCATAGCCGCCGTAGCCGCGCCCGCCGTAGCCGCCACCGCGGGCGTAGCCGCCGCGCCCGCCGCCGCCGTAATGGCCCCCGCCACCGCCGCGGCCACCACCGCCATGGCCGCCGCCGCCGCCATGGGGTCCGGCGATGGCCGCCACGGGTGCAAAGGCAAGGCAAGCGGCCATCGAAAGCGCGCCGATAAGGCGGCGCCGATCTGGGCTGTACATGCGAGTTGTCCTGAATGCACCCGGGGTGTTGGTGCGCGCCATTGGGCGCGCCGGGGGTGTCACTTGCAGGCAAGAACGATGCGCCGGGAGATAAGTTCCGGTGCGCTTCGGTTGATGGTCTGCGGCGCAGTTCACCCTACGGTTTCAGGGCGCATCAGTTGGGCATGGATTGCGAGAGGCGGCCGCCGACGCGGATGGGGGAGATGCGCAAGGCGAGGCCGGTCTGGTCGGCGGTTTCGATGAAGACGCCGCAGACGGTGGCTTCGCCTTCGGCGGGGGCGAGGCGTTCGCCTGGGATGCGGCGCCAGAAGCGGGCGGCGGCGACGGCCTTGTCCATACCGATGACGCTGTCGTAGTCGCCACACATGCCGGCGTCGGACTGGAAGGCGGTGCCGCCGGGCAGGATGTGGTGGTCGGCCGAAGGGCAATGGGTATGGGTACCGACGACGAGCGAGAGACGGCCGTCGAAGGAGTGGGCGTAGGCCATTTTTTCCGATGTCGCTTCGCCGTGCAGGTCGGCCACGATGGCCTGTACCGTGACGCCGAGGCGGTGGCGGCCGAGGAGTTCAGCGGTGAGGCGGAAGGGGTCGTCATTGGGTTCCATGAACAGGCGGCCCATGGCCTGCAGCACGAGGGCGCGCCGTCCATCCGACAGGTCGACCACGACGGAGCCGTGGCCAGGCGTTCCGGGGGGGAAGTTGATTGGGCGGATCAGTCGGGGCTGGGTTTCGATGTAGCCCGCAAGTTCGCGGCGGTCCCAGGCATGGTTGCCGAGGGTGAGCACATCGGCGCCGGCGGCGAAAAGGTCTTCGGCCATATTGGGGGCGCAGCCGAAGCCGTGGCTGGCGTTTTCGACGTTCACGATGGCGAGGTCCAGGCGCAGGCTTTCGCGCATGCGGGGCAGTGCGGCGGCGACGGCATCGCGGCCGGCGCGGCCGACGATATCGCCGAGAAAGAGGATGCGCATGAACAGCTTTCGTTTGAGACGCCTTATCTTCTTATATGGATGAATTCCCGTTCGGTTGCGATGGCGTTTAGCAGCCGGTCATGCGGTTCGGCTGGCACCGCCTCGATTTCCTGCGCCGCGTAGGCAAAGCCGATAGCGGGGCGGCCCGGCAGGGCAGCGAGCGTGCGGTCGTAGTAGCCGCCGCCGTATCCGAGGCGGCGGCCGACTCGGTCGAAGGCAAGCAATGGGACAAAAAGGAGGTCGGGTGTAGCTTCCTCCCCCTCCGGACAAAAGGTGCCGAAGCGTTCGGGGCGCATGGCGCAGCCCGGGTACCAGGTGAGAAAGGTGAGCGGGTGGCCGCGGGGTGGCGTCTTGGGAAGGACAATCCTATGGCCCCTGGCGTACAGGGTATGCAGCAAGGGCCGCAGGTCCATCTCCGCCCCCAATGGCCAAACGCCGGCGATGGTGGCGTCTGCGGGGATTTCCAGATGAGTGAGGATGTGCTGCGCGAGCTGTTCCCCAGCTTCTACGTTGCCCTGTTGCAGCGCAGCCCGCGCTTGCTGCCTAAGCCGCGCCTTAATTTCAGCAATAGACAAAAGTTTTTTGCTTCTTTTTTTCAAAAAAGAAGACTCTTTCTTCCCTTTTGAAGGTTCCTGGTAAAGGGTGCGGGGCCGCCGAAGCCGTTGGCGTCTCACCCCCCAGAGCCTGCTTGTGCAGGTGGGAACCAGATACCGTGACCAGGATCACGACAGCGCCAGTCCCCTGAGGGATGCTTATCGGCCCCGGGGATGAATTGCCTGACGCACCCAGCAGCTCCGCCCTCCGTATTTAGGGTTGCTCGAGGCTCTGTGCAATCTCCTCGGCGCGATCGGCCAGGAAAGCGAGCCGCCGTTTGCTTTCCGCTTCGGCCTGGGGGATGCGCGCGAGTTCCGAGGTGAGGTTGTTCAGGGTGACGCGCTGGTCGTGCAGTTCGTCGGCCATCAGCAGGGCGGCGAGGACCAGGAGGCGGGATTCGCCGCTTTGGCCGCCGAGGGCCTTGATGCTGTCGATTCGGCTTTCCACGTCGGCGGCCATTTGCAGCAAATGGCGTTCCTGGCCGTCGTCGCAGCCGACGGTGTAGGCGTAGCCGTTGATCTTGATGGTGAGCTGGGCCACGGCGGTCCTTTCGATGGTTGCGGGGTCAATAGGACCCTAAGGTCAGTCGGGCCGGGTGATGCCCAGTGCGGTGCGCAATTCGGCAATCAGGGCGTCCAGGCGGGCCGCGAGGTCTGGCTGTGATGGCACGGCGGCGGGTTTTGCGCCGGATTTCGCCTGCGCGATCCGCTCCAGCGCCGCTTCCAGCCGCGCCGCTTCATCAGCCCGCGAATGTGTCCCATCGGCCATCATGGTCCTTACAGCGATCCGGTGGCAAAGGGCAGATGCACGCCCCTGGACGGGCCCCGGCCGGGCACCGGCGACTCTGCGGCTTAAAACACGCTTGAAGAGAAAGCGCGCAACGGCTTGAACGTCAAGCATGAAGCTTGCGCCGGCGGTGATCGTGCATGGCTTGGGAATGGCGCAGGCGGTGGTGCGTGCGGCCGGCGCTGCGGGGCATAAGGTGACGTTGCTCTCAGCCGAGGGGGCCGGGGTTTATGCCGGGGTGGGCTGGTGGCGGGCGGTGGTGGCGGCAGCCCGGGCGGCTGATCCGAGCTGCGTGTGCCAGGATGTGCTGGATTGCGGGGCGGCGCCGGGGCGGGTGCTGGAGGCTTTGCGGGCTGGGCAGACGACGCTGATTCTACGGGCGGACGCCCGCATCTGGACCGACCTGGCCGCACGCGCGCAGGCGGGCGGCGGCACGTTGTGGGCGGAGGCGCCGCCAGCGCTGGATATGGCCACCGCGGGTGCGCTCCGGCGGCTGGATGCATGGCTGGCGCAGGGGCCAGGGGGCGGCGGGTGACAGACGCGCGAGCTTGGGCTATTGCGGCTTTACCCCTGCCGGAGATGAAAGCGATGACGATTACACCTGAAGTCGCCACGATCCTTTCCCATTACGAAAGCGACAATCCGGGCAGCAAGGCCAGCCTGGTGCGCATCCTGATGCAGGGCCGCCTGGGCGGCACCGGCAAGCTGGTGATCCTGCCGGTAGACCAGGGGTTCGAGCATGGGCCGGCCCGCAGCTTCGCACCCAATCCGGCGGCGTATGACCCGCATTATCATTTTCAACTGGCGATCGATGCGGGGCTTTCCGCCTATGCGGCGCCACTGGGGATGCTGGAGGCGGGGGCCGGCACGTTCGCGGGGCAGATCCCGCTGATCCTGAAGATGAATTCCAGCAACTCGCTCGCCACCGAGAAGGACCAGGCGGTCACGGGGTCGATTTCCGACGCGCTGCGCTTAGGGTGCTCGGCGATCGGGTTCACGATATATCCGGGTAGCGAATACTGCTTCAAGCAGATGAACGAGTTGCAGGCGCTGAGTGAGGAGGCGAAGTCGGCCGGGCTGGCTGTAGTGGTGTGGAGCTATCCGCGCGGCCCGCTGCTGGACAAGGCGGCGGAGACGGCGGTGGATGTGTGCGCGTATGCGGCGCATATGGCGGCGCTGATGGGCGCGCATATCATTAAGGTGAAGCCGCCCACCGCGCATCTTGGGTTTCCGCCGAGCGCGAAAATTTACGAATCGCAGGAGATTCCACGGGCGACGATGGAGGAACGGGCACGCCACGTGGTGCAATGCTGCTTCAACGGCCGGCGGATCGTTGTGTTTTCCGGTGGCGAGAACAACGCGGACGAAGCGGCGCTGCTGCGCGATATCCAGGGCATGCGAAACGGCGGCTCCAACGGCGCCATCATCGGCCGCAACACATTCCAGCGCCCCCGCGCCGAAGCCCTGGAGCTGCTCGACCGGATCATCTCGATCTACAAGAATCCTCCTACGACCTAGACCACGGGTCCCACAGACAAAAGTTTTTTGCTTCTTTTTTTCAAAAAAGAAGGGTCTTTCTTTGTTTCCGCTGCGCGGGGCCTTCTTTCTTGAAAGAAAGAAGCAAAGAACTTTTGACTTTTTTTGGGGCGTGGAACTAGGTATGCGTACCTATGATTGTAGCCTTTATCTGATTACGCCGCCAAAGCTGGACCCGGATTTCCCCGACCAGCTCAAGGCTGCGCTGGATGCCGGGGACGTGGCGGCCCTGCAGCTGCGGCTGAAAGACGCGGCGGATGACGAGATCTGCCGGGCAGTGGATCTCGTCCGGCCGATCGCGCAGTCGCGCGGGGTGGCGCTGATCCTGAACGACAGGCCGGACCTGGCGGTGAGCACGGGATGCGACGGCGCCCATGTGGGGGCGGAGGACATGGCGGCGGGCGCGGCGCGCAAGATGCTCGGCGATGGGCTGCAACTCGGCGTTTCCTGCTACGGCAGCCGGGACCTGGCGCTGCGGGCAGGCGAAGATGGGGCTGATTACGTGGCGTTCGGCAATTTTTTCGACAGCGGCACCAAAGAGACAGGGCAGCGCGCGGATATTGAAGTGCTCAGCTGGTGGGCCGAGCTGATGGAACTGCCGGTGGTGGCGATCGGCGGCATAGATGCGGAGAATTGCGGCAAACTGGTGCGGGCGGGGGCAAATTTCCTGGCGGTGATCGGCGCGGTGTGGCGGCATCCGGAGGGGCCGGCGGCGGGCGTGCGGGCAATGAACGCGGCGATTGCGGGGGCTTAGGGCTTATTGCTCACAACGGGGTTGAGGTTGTAAGAAAATCCCCAACTGACGGGCACAAACTGCTGAAAATGCTGGTTGAACCAGATGTAGGCCTGGCCGATGCCGGTGCGGGGGACGTAGACGATGTCGAACGGGGCGAGCCGGATGTCGGCCGCCGGCGTGGTGCCGGTGCTGGCGCCGCGGTAGTCGGCTGCCAGAACAACCGGAGTGTCGGCGGGCCCGTGGCGGAGAATGAAGATATGGTCCGGGTCACCGGCAGTGCGCAGCCCCCCGGCGCGGGCAATGGCCTGCAGCAAAGTGAGGTTCGGCCCCTGGGTGTCCAGCTCGCCCGGAGCGACCACCTCGCCGGCAACGTAAACGCGCGAGGGTGACGCGGATTTCACCTCCACGGCGAGCGCAGGGTCCTTCAGCTCCTGGGCGTATACGCCGCGCAGTTCCGCGGCAATCTCGTCAGGCGTGCGGCCGGCTGCGGCCACGGATTGGGCAAGTGTGGTGGTAATATGGCCATCGGGTCGGACGGTGATATCCTCGTCAAGTTCGGGGGCAGTGTAGAGGCGCAGGCTGAGAACGTCGCCAACCTGAACACGATAGGTAGAATTGTCAGCCACCGGAACGGGCGGCGCAGGTTGGTGCCGGACCGCCTGCCCGGTGCAGGCGGATACGGACGCAAGCAGTGCAACCAGAAGATGTTGTGCCCGGATCATGCCTCTACCGTCGCGTATTGCGCGCGCGCCGGCAATCGGGATTAGCCCGGCAGCGCGGTGATCATGTCGGAGGCGGCGCCGCTGCGGATGGCGTGCAGCAACGGGCATATTCCGCGCTCGCCGGCGGCGGGGTTTGCCCGCAGATAGGCGGCCGTGTCGAACCAGGGGCCAGGATCGGCGCCGCGCAGGCTGCCGACGAGCACGTAGTGGAACACCGGATCCAGAGCGGCCTCGGCGAGTTCGGGGTTGGAGGCGATATACCAGGCGGCATCGAAGAGCGGGCTGGCGCGTACCAGAGCGGTGTCGGCCAGTAGCGGCGGGGGTGGCACAGGCGGGGCGGGCGGTATGCGGCCAAAGAGGGATGCGAACAAACCGGGCTTTGGCGCCGGCGGCAGCGGCGGAAGCGCCAATGGCGGGGCGTAGGCGCTGCGCAGGGCGTTCAGCAGCGGCAGTTCACGGGCGAGGGCAGCTTCCGTGTCGCGGGCGGCATCGCGCACGGCGTGGTATACCCAGCCCCGCAGGCCTTCCCAGCCGGAGTTATCGGCCGCAGCGGCCGAGGCGGCGGCCAGCGCGGCGGCGTCCCGCGCGGCCCGATCAGCGGCATCGTGCAGTGCGGCCTGGGCGGCGGCGAGCTCCGTCTGGACAGCCCTGAGGTCGGCTTCGCGCTCTTCGAGGGCGGCGCGCAGGGCATCGCGGTCGGCGCGGCTGACGCGATCTGCCTCCTGCACCGCTTCACGCTGCACACCGGCTGCTTCCTGGCCAAACTGCAGGCGCTCGGCGAACGCGGCCAGTTCGCTTTCCGCGGCGGTTGCCGCGCGATCCACCAGGAAGGCACCGGCCGAGACGAAGCCGGCGTCGAAATCCACGACGGGCTGATAGCCGAGTTCGGCGAATAGCTCGAACCAGCGTGTGAGTTCAGGCAGGGCCGGGGCGCCGGCGGCCTGGCCGAGGGGCAACGGCGCGAAGAGCAGGCGCTCGCTGGCACGGGCGAGATCGGCAACGAAGTCGGCCATTCCGGGGTCATCGAGACCACCGGCGCCGACAAGCAGGATCACCAGGTCGAAGCCGGCGGGAATGTGCGCGCCGGAGAGGGTCTCGGCGGCAACGCCTTCGCGGGAGAGCGCATCGGCCAGCTCTTCAGCCCCCTGCCCTGCCACCAGAACGTTGACGAGCATGAGGTCGGTGACGAGGCGGGATGCGATGGGGGTCATTGGCGGCCTAAGGAAGGAAGATGTTCTTTTTTGAAAAAAAGAACCAAGAAACTTTTGTCCGTTCGCGCGCGGTGCCGGAAAGTCCGCGACAGCGGGCCACAAGTTTTTTGCTGCTTTTCTTCAAAAAAGAAGACCTTTCCTTACTCAAACGGAAACTCGGTGTCGAACGGCGATGGCAGCGGCGCATCCATGTCCGCGCGCTCGCGGGATTGCAGTAACTCCACCAGCAGGCCGGAAGCGGTGATCCGGCCAGCGGCGAGGCTCTCGGTGTTGAGGCCCGCCTCGGCCTTGGAGGGCCAACGGCCAAGGACGAAGCGGTAGACGCCGTCCACGAAGCGGGGCGCGCCCATGCGGGCGAGGTTGCGCTCCATGTCCAGGCAGTCGGGCACCGCAAGCAGGTCGGCTGGCCGCCACTCGGCCTGCATGAGCAGCAGCGCCTCGACCGTGACCTTTGGGGTTTTCGCCAGGATTGGCACGGTCAGGCCCATGCCAGCGCTGATTCCGGTGCGGGGCAGATACATGACCACGCCGCAGGGACCAGGCGGCAGCTTCTCGCGCAGGCGGGCCTGGAAGCCGTAATGGCCGTGGCCCAGGCGGCGGGCCAGAAGGTCCGGCCGGAACCGATCGCCCATCGCCTCGGCGATGATGCGGCCGTTCCAGAGCACCTGCACGTGGCACGGGCGTGCGGAGCCTGAATCGCGTACCCAGCCGTCGATGATGCCGCCGGGAGAGAGTGATTCGATAAGGCCTTCGATCATGGTTTGCGATCATCCCGAGGATGGCATGAATGCCAAGGGGGGGTGCTTATCGCTACTGCCGATTCGTGAGACTCTGGCGGCGGCGGTTGGGCGCGGGGTGTCGTGGATGCAGGGCTTGGGCAGTTGGGGGGATGCATCCGCGATTGTCCTGAGCTGTCCTGGCCCATGGCGCCGCCATGAGTCGGCCGTCGTGCCGGTGGCCCGCGCCAGCCTGACGCAGGTTCTGCTGGGCAGCGAATCGCAGATGCTCGCCTTTGTCGCGGCGGCGCAGGCCATGGAGGGGCGCCTGTTCCACACGCCGGTGCCGGAGATTTTCGCGGGCGAGGGCAATCTGGTTGCGGCCTGCCGGGCGGCCGGCCTGCGTGACGCCGGCGGCTCGGGGGTCGTTCATCTGCGGTTCGGCGGGGTGCGCGCGGCCCGGGTGATCAAAGGCGCGCGCAATGCGGCGGTGATCGCGGAGGCGGCGAGTGCGGCGCCTTTGACCGCGAGCCATCATCCCTTCGCCTCCGGCACGATCCTGCCGGAGACGATGCAACTGGTCTTCACCTATGGGCAGCAGACGGTGGGGCCGCGTGGCACGTTGGGGCGGGAGATACCGGTTAGGCCTTTGCCGCCGGCCTTCCAGACGGCCGATCTGGCCAGCGTGGCGGCGGGCGGCACGGGCAAAGGCGGCCGCGAGGCGCTGGACATCGTAACGCTGGGGGAATTCCAGGCCGATCTGTGGGCGGCCGGCAAGATACGCTCTTCAGCCGGGGATGCGCGGCTGCGCCGTGCTGGCAAGGGCGCGCCGGCGGCGGTGCTTGTGCCATGGAACCTGGATCATCCCGGCAGCATCGTGCCCGCGCTACTGGAGCGGCTGGTACGTTTACGGGACGGGCAGGAAGACGGCCCGGAAATCATTCTGCTGCCGTTCAACTATTTCGGGCCTACGGGGATCATTCGCAGCCTGGTGGTGCGCCTGCGCGATGCGGCTTCCGATCCGGAGAGGACACTGGCGCAGACCTTCCTGGCGCGGGTGACCCAGCTTGCGGGGATGCCCAAGCTGCGGCAACTCTCGCGTGTCGCCTGGGTGGATGGCAACGATCCCGAAGCGTGGTGGACACTGCAGCGGCTTGCGGCGGTGGGTGTGCGCGGCATCCTGATCGATCCCGGCGGAGGTTCCGGCGGTGTGGCGCGTTTGCCGGCCGATGAGCCGCTCTGGGTGGAGGCGGACACGCGCTGCGGCGCGCTGACTTTCGCTGCAAGGATGCCTTCGCCGCGGCGCCTGCCGGACTTGCTGGACATGACGGCGGCGCAGGCGCGGGTGGCCGAGCCGGATGTGGCGGCGCCAGCCGCGTCACGCGCTGCGCGGCCGGCCAGGCGGGGCCGGGTGCGTGCGGGATGAGTGTCATGCTGGCAGCGGCGGCGCACACTGATGCCCTCAAGCGGGAGGCGGCACGGCTGATCGCCCGCGACGCTTCCTTGTATCTGGACATCTCCCCGCTGCTGGATCCGCAATGGACGGGTATCCCCGTGGTGGCGGCGGGACTCGGCTCGGCGCTGGCCGCGGTGCTGCCGCCGGGGCGGCTGAACTTCTTTCTCGATCATCGGCTGATCGCGTTCGAGGCAGTGGCCGATTCGCTGCGCCGCCAGAATGGCCTGTTTCTGAACCGGGAGATCGCGGCGGGGCGCGCCGATTCGGGGCGGTTGCCAGTGCTCGCGCGCGGCGCCGGGGGGAAGCGCGTGGGGATTTTCCCCTCGGTGAAGCGGATCCGCCGCGCCTTCGATATCGAGTGCAGCATTTTCCACGATCTCTCGACGCTGGTGCTGCCGTATTTCCACATGAAGCTGAACGTGGACCACCACATGGAGGCGCTGCTGGCCGATATCGCGTCGAACGACCTGGTGGTGACAGTATCGGCCGCCTCGCGCGACGATCTGGTGGCCTATCTGGGGGTGGAGCCGGGCAAGACAGTGGTGGCGGCCAATGGGGTGGTATGGCCGCAGGGGTTCGCGGTGGATGCCGCCAATCTGCTGGCGCCGGAGGGCGCGGAGCCGTATCTGCTGATCCTGGGCACGCGCGAGCCGCGCAAGAACGTGATCCTGGTGTTCGACATGCTGGCCCGCGCGCCGGCGCTGCTGGAGAGCCACCGCTTCGTCTTCGCGGGCAAAATGGGGTGGCTGGCGGAGCAGCATGCGTTGCCCGAATCGCTGAAGCCGGCCGTGGCGGCCGGGCGGATCGTGTTTCCCGGTTTCGTGGGGGATCGCGTGAAATACCGGCTGTTGGCGGGAGCGGAGGCAACGCTGTATCCCTCGCTGTTCGAAGGGTTCGGGCTGCCAGTGCTGGAAAGCCTGTCGGCTGGCACACCATGCGTGGCGTCGTGGAGTTCCAGCATTCCCGAGGTTGGCGGCGCGCTATGCAGCTATTTCGATCCGCTTTCGGCCACGGGCATGCAGCGGGCGCTGCGGGATATGCTGGCGCGGCGGCGAGACGAGGGCGAGAAGCTGCGAGCGGCCTGCCGCGACCACGCCGCCCGGTTCACATGGCAAGACACCGCCGCCACAATCCTGGCCAGGCTGGTGGATCTTCTGCCCTAGCGGTGCCGGCAACGGGCCTAAAGTGGTAAAAGTTCTTGGCTTCTTTCTTTCAAGAAAGAAGATTCTTCTTTTCTGAAGAAAAGAAGCAAAAGACTTTTGTTCATTTAGGTGCGTTTTGGGGCGTCGGTACCGGATGGCTGGCATGTTTTGGGGGGTAGCCCCTGGCACATGCGGCCTGCACCAGATACCTGCACTGATGAAGATCACTGACGACTGACGATTGACACATGAGCGCATTTTTCGAGGAACGCGTGCTGACCGTCCATCATTGGACGGAAACGCTGTTCAGTTTCACCTGCACCCGCGACCCGGCCTTCCGCTTCAAGAGCGGCCAGTTCTCGATGATCGGCCTGATGCTGGAGGGGCGGCCGCTGCTGCGCGCCTACAGCATGGTGAGCGCCAATTGGGAGGATTCGCTGCAATTCCTCAGCATCAAGGTGCAGGATGGGCCGCTGACATCGCGGCTGCAGCATATCCAGCCGGGCGATACAGTGCTGATCGGGCGCAAGCCTGTGGGCACGCTGCTGGCCGAAAGCCTGCTGCCAGGACGCACGCTGTATATGCTCGGCACCGGCACGGGCCTGGCCCCGTTCATGAGCCTGATCAAGGACCCCGACACCTATGCGCCGTTTGAGCGGGTGGTGTTGGTGCACGGGTGCCGCCAGGTGGCCGAGCTCGCGTACCACGACGAGATCGCGCAGGAAATTCATGCGCATGAGTTCCTCGGAGAATTCACCCGGGAAAAGCTGCTCTATTATCCTACAGTGACGCGCCAGGCGTTCCGCAATCAGGGGCGGGTGACCGATCTGATGTTTTCCGGCAAGCTTCCCGCGGATCTCGGCCTGGCGCCACTAGACAAGACGCAGGACAGGATCATGCTCTGTGGGAGCCCGGCCCTGCTGGCCGATTTCGGCGCGTGGTTCGCCCGGGAGGGTTGGGCCGAAGGTAGTGGCACTCGCCAGGGCCAATACGTGATCGAGAAGGCATTCGTTGAGAAGTAGCGGCAAGAGACAGTGGCCGAACAATTCTCATTTTTAGGATGAGGGGCAAGATTTCGGGGCTTTTTCCTATCCGTTTCCTTTCCGAAACTGGTGCAGGATTTTTTTGCGCCCTCGGCGCGCGAGTTGGACCAGATGAATGTTCTGACGTGGCATGGGGCCGTCCTTCGCGTCGATCAGACCCGCAACCGGCTGATGCAGGACCCGCTTTGGCTGACCACATGCGACGGCTCGGACTTCTTCCTTGACCCGGACGTGCCGCTGCCTGCGAGCCTTGGCCTGGGCATGCTCAGCGCCGAGCCGACGGGACGGGCCAGAATTGTACGGATGCGCGGCGCGGGCGGGTTGTTGAGTGCGTCGCCTGCGCGGCACGAGCTGACCCTTGAGCTCGATGACGGGCAGCCGTGGCAGAGTTTTCTGCTGATCTCGACCAGCGACCTGGCGGATTTGCGCCACCTGCTGAACCATCGCTGGCGGATCCGCCCGAACAACCTGTTGGTGGACAAATCCGCCATTCGGCTGACCCCCGGCTTCAGCATGGAACTGGGTCCGCTGGTTCTGGATCTTCCTACGGCACTGCCGCTGGTGTCACACACGCGGCGAGCCACCGCGGTGAACGCAGCCTATTCGCCGCCGCCATCCTTTGTGATCCGGCCAGGAGACGATGAGGCGGAGAGCATCGAAATGGTTGGCGGAGCGGTGCAGAGCCTGGCGCCGGCACAGCATTTCGAGCTGGTTGCGCGGCGCCAGCCGCCGGACCTCGTGGCGACGGCAGACCTGTTCACACGCGGCAGTTTCGGCTGCTTAACCCTACCACCGGCCGCGCCGCGCTATGCGCCGCCGCCGCTGGTGGCGCGGGCGGCCGATAGCGCCATGTTCGCCAGGTTTTTGGCCAGCCAGTCAGCGCAGACGATCGGCTTCGTGCGGGAGGCGTGCCAGTTGCGGCGGGAGGCAAACCAGTATGTGGTGCTCTCCCGCGGGTGCGAGGGGCTGGTGTTCGACCAGGATGGCACCACCTGCGACATGGCGCCGTTGGAGACCGCGCATTCCCTTCCGGCCGGGATCGTGCGGCGGGGGCATGGGTACTGGGTGGACCGGGAGGTGCTGGCGACGGCGCCGCGGCTGGCGGGACCACTGATCGTGTTCTACGGCGGCCAGCTTGACCGGTTTACCAACTGGCTGGCGGGCGCCCTGCTGTCGCTGGATACGCTAAGCCGCGTCATGCCGCGCGCCACGCGGCTGTTGCTGCCGGCTTATGTCGATCGCGGGCATCATCGCCATCACCACGCCGACCTTCGGTTCAGTCACCGCGAGACGATGGTTCAGCTCGGGTTCAACCGGCTGCCCGCGGTGCAGAGTGACGCCAACATCGTCCACGTGGACGACGTGATTTTCATGGACGATCCGACGCCGGCGGCGGCGGCCCCGCCGCAACTGGCAGATTTTCGCGATCGGGCACTCCTGCCCTATGACGGCCCTGGCGAGCCGACGCGTCGGCTGTTCATCCGCACGGAGCAGGGCGGGATTGAAGAGCGTGGCGAGGTGGAGCGCTTCCTGCTGCAACAGGGCTTCGAGCATGTGGAGCTGGACCATCTCAGCTTCGAACAGCAGATCAGGCTGTTCCGGCAGGCGTCTTTCGTGGTCAGCCCGCATTACGCGGGGCTGAGCAACATGATTTTCAGCACGCCGGGGGTAAAGGTGCTGGAGGTGATGGACGAGGCGGCTTTCGCGCCGGAATTCTGGCGGCTGAGCGGCAAACTGGGGCATGTGTACGGGTTCATGGGCTGCAGGACCGTTTCGACGCCTGTGGGACGAAGGCTTGCGCCGGATGTGGAGCGGTTCCGGGATGTGTTCAGGCTGCTGGAGGGGTTCACGGGCTGACCGGGCCTCACTGGCCAGCGGTACCCCCGTAGGGCAGCTCGCCTCGTGGTCCTCTGCTTCATCCGCTCTCTCAACCCGAGGAAGGCGTCGCGACAAAGATCTGGAGCACGGGCTCCCAGCCTTGTTCGTAGCTGTCGCGCAAAGAAGGCGCGGCCTGGCCCAATCGTTCCCAGCCAGAGTGGACAAGACGCACGGTGGTGCTGTCCTCGGTTGCGGGACTGAAACTGACCTCGATGATTTGGGCGGCGTCCTCGTCACGCCCCACGTGCCAGGTGAATCTCAGGTAGGCGGGGCGCTCTATCGCAAGCACGGTTCCCCACACATGAGTCTCGCCGGTGTGCCATTTTTCGAGCAGGCGAGCGCCGCCTTGCAAGGATTCGAATTCAGCCGAGGCGGCCTTTTCCTTGCCGAGAGAGTGCGTCCTCAGCGGCCACCACTGCCCAATGCCGCGCGTGAAGCGATCAAACGCCTGCTCCGGCGAGCCGGCAAAGGTAATGATCTTAACTATCGGTGGAACCGTGAAGGAAGCGGGATCCATGTGGTCACCTCGGCGCATCTTGGTCAGTGAAGTTGCTCAGCGCATCGTTCCAAAGCCGGTCCACATAGGCGCGAAGTTCGCCCAGCGCCTCGGCCTTGAGGCTGTAGTACCGGCGGGTTCCTTCTCGCCGCTCGTCGACCACGTCCACCCCCTTCAGGATCTGAAGGTGTTGGGAGACTGCCGACCGGGTCACAGGCGTGCGATCAGTCAATTCGCCCACCGTCAGCGGACCGGCGCGAAGCGCTTCCACAATGCGCTGCCGGGTCGGATCGGCGAGGGTGGTGAGGAGGGCCGTTACGTTAGTCATGACTAATGTTAGTCTAGACTTTCATTCGCCGTCAAGACTGGTATTGCGTGGGAGCGTGAGCAATACTGGGGCCGCAACGATCCGGGGCCAGGACGTGGAGCCGACAGATATCGATCCTCGGCTGTTCCAGATGGCTGCGCTGGGCGGGTTGCTGGCGGTGGGGATCACGCAATTCGGGCTGGAGGCGAGCGTCGCGCAGCTTTGCGTGACAGGTGCCGCGGCGCTGGCGACCCAGGCTTTTGCGACCAAGGCTTTTCCGACAAAGGCGGGGGCCTGGCGGCGGGGCGGATGGGCGATCGACTGGCGCAGCCCGGTGATCTCGTCGTTATCGCTGACGTTGCTGTTGCGGACGCATGATCCGCTGATCTGGGCGGGGTCGGGCGCGCTGGCGATCGGATCGAAATTCGCCATTCGGGTGCGGGGCAAGCATCTGTTCAATCCGGCCTGTTGCGCGATCGTGACACTGCTGCTCGGCACGCATGCGGTGTGGGTTTCGCCGGGGCAATGGGGCGCGCTGGCGTGGGATGCGGCCGCACTTGGGCTGGCGGCGATGCTGGTGCTCTCGCGGGCCGGGCGGGTGGACATGGCGGGGTTTTTTCTGCTGGCCTGGGGCGGGCTGCTGGCGGCGCGCTGCGTGTGGCTGGGCGACCCATGGGCGATCCCGCTGCACCAGATGCAATCTGGCGCGCTGCTGGTATTTGCGTTTTTCATGATCACCGATCCGCGGTCCACGCCGGATAGCCGGGCCGGGCGGCTGGTGTTCGCAGTGGCCGTGGCGGTGTTGGCGCATATGCTTCAGTTCGGCTGGCAAATTCGGCAGGGGCTTTATTTTGCGCTGATGACGGTGGCGTTTTTCACGCCGCTGCTGGATGCGGTGTTGCCGGCCCGGCGCTTCATCTGGGCGCCACGATTGCTGGAGGTGTGATGCGGGTTTTGACGATCGCGACGGCGCTGCTGTTCGCCTATGCCAGTGCCGCGCAGGCGTTTTGCGGGTTCTATGTGGCTACCACGGATCAGAAGCTGACCAACCGCGCCTCACGCGTGGTGCTGGTGCATCAGGATGGGCACAGTATCGTGACGATGGCGAGCGATGTGCATGGCGATGCCAAGCAGTTCGCGCTGGTGATTCCGGTGCCGACGGTGATCAAGCGGGACCAGGTGCGGATTGTGGAGCCGCAGGTGGTGGAGCATCTGGCGGAGTATACGAAGCCGCGGCTGGTGCAGTATTTCGATCCGGATCCCTGCCCGGCGCGAGATTATGGTGGGCTGAAGATGGTTTCTAGAATGGCTCCCCCTAATCCCGCCGCTGCCATGGCGGCACCCATGAACCGGGTGCGGATCGAGGCCGCGTTCAGTGTGGACGAATACGACATAAAAGTTTTGGCCGCGGCCGACAGCAACGGTCTGATCGACTGGCTCAACCGCAATGGCTACCGCATGCCGCAGGACGCGGCGCCGGTGATCGGCAGCTATATCAAGCAGCACATGCATTTCTTCGTGGCCAAGGTGAATCTGGAGCACATGCAGAACAACCCGAGCGGCTTCCTGCGGCCGATCCGGGTGGCGTACGACACGGATAAGTTCATGCTGCCGATCCGGCTGGGCACGGTGAACGCCGATGGGCCGCAGGACATGATCGTTCTGGCGCTGACCGAGACCGGGCGGGTGGACGTGACGAATTACCGCACCGTGCGGATGCCAAGCGGCGTGAACGTGCCCGAATATATCGCGGAAAAATTCGGCAGCTTCTACGACACGGTGTTCGACCGCCAGGTGAAGCAGGCCGGCGGCAGCGCGGTGTTCCTGGAATATGCCTGGCCGATCGGCGGCGGCATGCAACTCTGCGATCCGTGCTCCTCGATGCCGATGGACCAGCAGGAGCTCGTTGCGCTGGGCGCGGATTGGCCGTCGCAGCCCAATATGTGGGGGCAGCCAATGAGCCGGGGTTTTGTGACACGCCTGCATGTGCGCTACGACCGGGCGCATTTCCCCGAGGATCTGCAATTCCAGGAGACGCCGGATGCGCAGTCCTTTCAGGCACGGTTCGTGATCCAGGTGGCGAGCAAGCGTCGCACGATGCTGACCTGCGCCGCCGGACGGGCCTATCGCGACGCGCTGCATCTGCGCTGGCGCGCGGAGAACGCAACGCTGGCGCAACTGACGGGGTGGGACCCGGCCGATATCCGCACCGCGATGGTGGCGTACTGGAACCGCACGAGGGAAAACTGAGCGCAAGGATGCCTGCCAAGACCACCTTCCCGACACCTCTTGGTGACTGACTGACCCTAAATTTTCTTAATAAAGTCTCGCCATGTCCCAATTTATATGCTTAAACGCGGTTCTGCCGGGTCGGCGCGGGGCAGTTTGCCCTGGCTTTGATCATCGCACAGGCGGCGTGCCGAGCGAGCCTGGGAAACGGGATCTGTGAAAATGACAGAGTTCAATATGAGGTTTGGGGTGGTGTGCTGGGGGCGGACATTGGCGGCGGTGATGGCCGTTCTGCTGCTTGCGGCCTGGGCCACCCTACAGCCGGCCGGGGCAACGACGGTGAACCTGGTGCAGAACGGCAATTTCACCTCGACCACAGTGACCGGGTCGGGCGGCTACCTCTGCGTTAACAGTGGCAGCACCTGCACATCACAACTGTCGAATTGGTCGGCCACATGCTCCAGCCAGGGATGCAGCGGCGACTATTCGCCATCCTCAATCCTGATGGGCAGCTCGACCGGCAGCGGATTCAACAACGCCTACGGCGGCGGCGACAACGCGCTTTACTGGAATGGCACGGCGATCGCGCCGCCGCTGGGCGGCAACGTGGTGGCCATCGACGGGGACCCGAACTTTACCTCGGTGCTGTCTCAGACTGTGACCGGATTGAACGTCGGACAGACCTATGTCCTGCAGTTCTACCAGGCTTCCTCAGAGGAGATTTCGTTCACCGGCCCAACCACCGAGCAGTGGCAGGTGTCCTTGGGTGGCGGCACGGCGCAGTCATCCACCCTGATGACCACGCCAAACCACAGCTACACCGGCTGGACGTTGCAGACCATGAGCTTTGTGGCGAATGCCATTTCGGAGTCGCTGCAATTCGTGGCCGTCGGGACGCCGGCCGGCGAGCCGCCGGTTGTACTGCTGGGTGATGTGTCGCTGGTGCAGCAGACGAGTGTTCCCGAACCGATGAGCGCGGCACTGCTGGCAGCCGGGCTGGTGGGCGTCGGAGCGGTGCGGGGCCGGCGTAAGGCCTGACGGTAAACAATTCCGACACCGCGCGGAAGGGTGCTGCGATCCTGCGCCGGCGGGCAGGCGTATAGCGTTACACAGCCTCCAAAAGGGGCGGGGAAGACCACGACACTTGCGGACAGAACAGCAAGAGTGTTCTTTTTTCTAAAAAAAAGAACGAGAAAACTTTTGCTCCTGGCGTGATCTGGCGGCGCGGACCGCGGCATTGGGTGGCTGCAAGCGCCGGGAACACTCAATCTGCTGCCGTAGGCATCGCGGCAGGCTCACGCCAAGCGGCGCAGACGCGGTTACGGCCGGATTTCTTGGCTTCGTAAAGTGCCGCGTCCGAAGCGCCGAGGAGAATAGTGGGCTCTGGACAAGAGGCCAGGTCGGCGATGCCGATGCTGACGGTGACGCTGACATCGCCGCCGTTCAAAGGCACAAGATGATTCTCCACCGCCAGGCGGAGACGTTCCGCGGCATCCAGCGCATCGTGACGGCCTAAACCCGGCAGGAGCACGGCAAACTCCTCGCCCCCGTAGCGGGCCAGCAGGTCACAACGTCGCAATTGCGCCATCAGGCAGCCGGCCAGTTCCCGCAACACTGCATCGCCGGCGAGATGGCCATGCCGGTCGTTGAACGCCTTGAAGCGATCAACGTCGATCAGCATGAAGGCACCCCCGTGCGCGCCGGCGGCACAGAATTTTTTCAGCTCAGTGTCCAAGCGGCGGCGGTTGGCGGCGCCAGTCAATGCATCAGTGGCGGAAAGCTGGGTCAGAACGTCATTTTGGGCAGAAAGCGCCTCGATTTGCAGGCGCTGCAAAAGCCGATGAAGGTAGTCGCGGCGGAAGGCACGTTCCAGCCCGTAGGCGCAGCAGAGCGAGGGGATGCAGACAACGGCGACGAAGCCGATGGGAAACTCGCGTGCGGCGGCCGGCAGATCACTGCGCCCCAACACCGCCAGCGTATGGAGCGCCAGGGACAGGCCCACGAACGCAACCGCGTAGGTAAAGGGCAGCCGGGCGAAAAACATGGCAAAATTCAGCGGCAGGATTACCAGCACCAGATCCTGCACGGCGGCATTCGGCGGATTGAAGTAGACCGCCACGATAACGGAGGCGGTATAGATCACGGAACTGGCGAGGGCCGCCGTCTCGCGCCGGCTGAACGCCACGCCCGGCCGGAAAAACCACCAAGAAATCAGCAGCCCCAGCACGGGGGTTACGACGTTTTGGATGGCCACATTGCGCCAGATCGGATCCTGAATGACGAAAATGTTCAGCAGCAGGCAGACGGCGACATAGACGACAGCACTTACCCAACTGACCGACCGCAACTGGCGCGCGCGCTCGTCATTCGTGTCGGCGCGATAGCGCGCCTCAAGCTCCGGCGGGAAGCCAAGGCCGGCGCCGGCATGGGCGAGCTCAGCCTCCGCGAGGTAACGCAGCGACGTCGCGCGCGGGCGGCGGCCTGCCGAAGCCTTGGCGATCATGGTTCCCATAGAGCATGCTTGCGGTGGTGGGGTCCGGTAGGAATACAACTGTCGGCAAGTTCTGCATACAGAAACGTGAAGCAACCGGCGCGAAATCGATGCCGCTCTGTAACCGGGCACATGCTGGCAAGCTGTGCTAGACCGTTGGCATGTCTACCCTCCGCCGCTTCGCACAGTATTACCGGCCGCACCGCCGGCTGTTCATCCTGGATTTCGGCTGCGCCGTGCTCTCCGGCCTGCTGGAACTGGTATTCCCGCTGGCGGTGAGCGCCTTTATCGACCGGCTGCTGCCGGGGCGGGACTGGGGGCTGATCGCTGCCTGTGCGGCCGGCCTACTGGCGCTCTACCTGATCAACACCGGGATGATGGCGATCGTGACCTATTGGGGTCACGTGCTCGGCATATCGCTGGAGACGGAGATGCGAAGGCGGGCCTTCGATCATCTGCAGCGTCTCTCGTTCTCATTTTATGACGAGCAGAAGACCGGGCATCTCATTGCCCGGGTTACGAAGGATCTGGAGGACATTGGCGAGGTAGCCCATCACGGGCCGGAGGATCTGTTCGTCGCGGTGATGACGTTCGTCGGCGCCTTCGCGCTGATGTTCACGGTGAACGTGGAGCTGGCGCTGCTGACCGTGCTGGTGGTGCCGCCGATCCTGTTTCTCGCGACCAGCTATGGCGGCCGTATGACGCAGAATTTCCGCGCCATCTTCGCCGGCATCGGTGCGTTCAATGCGCGGGTGGAGGAAAATATCGGCGGTATGCGCGTGGTGCAGGCCTTCGCCAATGAAGCGCATGAACGAGCACTGTTCGCGCGCGACAACGATGCCTATCGCCGCACTAAGCTTGCAGGCTACCGGCTGATGGCGGCCAGCACCGCGCTCAGCTACATCTCCATGCGCGCCACGCAGATACTGGTGATGGTGGCGGGCACCTGGTTCGTGCTGCATGGGCGGCTCTCGCCCGGCGGATTCGTCGGGTTCCTGCTCCTGGTGGGGGTGTTCTTCCGGCCGGTCGACAAGATCAGCGCCGTGCTGGAGACCTACCCCAAAGGCCTTGCCGGGTTCGGGCGCTATTGCGAGCTGTTGGATACACCGCTGGAGCTGGTAGATCTGCCCGGGGCGCGCCCTGCCCCGCCGCTCGCCGGCGACATCGTTTATGAGGACGTGACGTTCGGGTATGGGGCGGGGCGGCCGGTGCTTCGCGGCGTGTCGCTGCGGATCGCGGCCGGGGAGACGGTGGCTTTCGTGGGGCCATCGGGCGCGGGGAAAAGCACGCTGTGCGCGCTGCTGCCCCGGTTTTACGATATCCAGGGCGGCCGGATCACGATCGACGGAATCGATGTGCGGGCAATGACACTGCATTCGCTCCGGCGCCAGATTGGCGTGGTGCAGCAGGATGTATTCCTGTTCGGCGGCACGCTGCGGGAGAATATCGCCTATGGCCGGCTAGACGCGAGCGAAGACGACATCGTGGAGGCGGCGGAGCGGGCGCGGCTGGCGGACATGATCGCGGCGATGCCGGCGGGGCTGGATACGGTCATCGGGGAACGGGGGGTGAAACTGTCGGGCGGGCAGCGGCAGCGTGTAGCGATTGCACGGATGTTCCTGAAGAACCCGCCGATCCTGATTTTGGACGAGGCCACAAGCGCGCTGGATAGCGAGACGGAACGGGCCATCCAGGTGTCGCTTGCCGAGCTTGCGGTTGGGCGGACGAGCCTGGTGATCGCACACCGGCTGGCGACGATCCGCGAGGCGGATCGGATTGTGGTGGTGGATGGGAACGGGGGTGTCGCGCAGGGGCGGCATGGGGAGTTGCTGGCGGCGGGAGGGGTGTATCGCAGGCTGCACGACGTGCAATTTGGAAACTGAGGTCCCGCATTTCATGCGGGCCATGGGCGCGCGCCTCGCCGGCAGCGCCCAGATCGGAACAAGAGTTTTTTGGTTCTTTTTTTCAAAAAAGAACATTTTCTTCCTTTTATTTTGTGCCTCCGCCCACGCGGCCGCCCTGGACGGCATCCTGCACGACTACGATGCCTGGCTGACCGAGGCCGATCCGATCGGCGCGGCCGCCCGCGGGGATTTACAAGCGGCGCGGCGGTGGCCGGATGATTCGCCGGGGGCGGTACGAGCGCGCATGGCGCGGCTGGCGGCGTTGCGGGACCGGCTGGCGGCGATCAGCCCAGGTTCGCTTGCCGGGGAGACCAGGCTGAACCGGGATCTGCTGGCGTGGCGGATGGATATTGATCTGCGCGGCGCGGCGTTCGACGAGAACCGGATCCCCTTCACCAGCGACGAAGGACTTTTCGTAACCCCCGCCTACACCGCGGACGACACGGTGTTGCGCAGCGTAGCGGATGCACAGGCCTGGCTGGCGCGGCTGCATGACCTGCCCGCGTATTACGCGGCCGAGACGGCAAATATGCAGCGCGGGCTGGCCACCGGATTCGTGCAGCCGAGGCTGACGGCGGAGACGGCGGCGAACACCACCGCGGCCCAGGCGGCCGTGCCCGCGGACGCTGATCCGTTGCTCGCACCGATGGCAACGCTGCCGGCAAGCGTGGCGGCGCAGACGCGCGCGGCGCTGCGGGCGCAGGCGCTGGCCATCATCGCGGGCGAGGTGAAGCCGGCGGAGCGCGCACTCGCGGCATTTTTCGCCACTGTTTATGTGCCGCGGAGCCGGGCGAGCCTGGGGGCGACGTCGCTGCCGGATGGGCGAGCCTATTATGCATATCTGGTGCGGCGGGAGACAACGACGGATCTCACGCCGGACCAGATTTTCGCGATCGGGCAATCGGAGATCGCACGCATCCGGGCGGCGATGGAGGTGCAGATCAAGGCCAGCGGATTTGCCGGCAATTTCGCGGAGTTCCAGGCGATGCTGCGGCGCGATCCTCGGTTTTATGTGACCACGCGCGAGGCGCTGCTGGAGAAAGCGAGCCGGTTGGCGAAAATGGTGGATGGCGAACTGCCGCGTCATTTCGGCAACCTGCCGCGGCTGACCTATGGCGTGCGCGCGGTGCCGGCTTCGATCGAGGAGGGCTACACCAGTGCCCGGTATTTTCCGGGCAGCCCGCAGCAGGGTATCGCCGGTGGGCTGATGATCAACACGTCGCACCTGGATCAGCGGCCGCTGTATGAATTGCCGGCGCTGGTGGCGCATGAAGGCGCGCCGGGGCACCATATCCAGATTGCGCTGGGCCAGGAATTAACCGGGCTGCCGGCGTTCCGCCAGGATTCGGAAATCACCGCGTTCGTGGAAGGCTGGGCCGTGTATGCGGAACAGCTGGCGGCGGAGATGGGGCTGTATCGCACGCCCTATGAGCGGTTCGGCATGCTATCGATGGAGATGTGGCGGGCGTGCCGTCTGGTGATGGATGTAGGGATCCATTGGAAAGGCTGGAGCCGGGATCAGGCGCTTTCCTGCCTGCGAGAGAACACGGCGCTGGCCGAGACGAACATGCAGAATGAGGTGAACCGCTATATCGCCTGGCCTGGGCAGGCGCTGGGCTACAAGATCGGTGAGCTGAAGATCATGGCGTTAAGGCATCGCGCGGAGGCCAAGCTGGGGGCCCGCTTCGATGAGCGGGCGTTCCATGATGTGGTGCTGGATGAGGGGGCGATGCCGCTTGCTGTGCTGGAGCAGCGCGTGGATGCGTGGATCGCCGCGGCGCAGGGCGGCAAGAAGGGCTGATCCGCGCGGAGAGAGGGCGCCAAGCCCCCTCCCCTGGCGCCCGGATCAGAAGGGCGAGGCGAAGACCATGCACAGGCCGAGGCTGAGAGCGGACATCAGGCCGACCAGCAGGGTGACCTGAAGAGCGTTCACCACCGACCAGGAAATGGAGGGTACGGCGCCCGGGCGGGGCACCAGCGGGAAACCACGCAGCGGAGCCGCACGGCTCAGCTTCGTTTCGGCCGACATCCCTGGGGTGTCGACCAGTGTAGCAAAACTCATAACGCAAATCCTTTCGCAAGCAACGTAAGTGTGCGGCTAAGAATGAGGATACGATTACTAAGTTGCAGCGCAGCACGACGCATGGCTTGTATTCCTGCATTTGCATTACACTTGCGCCTTGCCTCTTATACCAAGTCTCTGAAGGCGTGACTCTGAGGGGGGATTCCCGAAACGGCTGGCAACTGATTCAAGATGGCAAACCATGGAGTTTGCCATGCCGATCCCGCTGCGATCCGACTTTGATGCCCCTCAAC
>Ga0209208_10001485_pt1 | contig 33164 bp, 17 predicted proteins | sample S1TSphfallax_3_FD_187694 | JGI IMG/M metagenome (GOLD analysis project Ga0209208, IMG submission 187694) | Host-associated microbial communities from peat moss isolated from Minnesota, USA - S1T2_Fd - Sphagnum fallax MG (SPAdes) (version 2) | ecosystem: Host-associated > Plants > Peat moss >...
ACCGTTTCATTTCATTTTCCAGGAACTCCATCAAAACATTCCAATTCTCAACTTTTGCTGGTTGGAATATTGTTAGGTGGGTACCAACCAAGCTAGAACCTTTGAAGTTGGGTATATAGACTTGTCCTGGTATCAAAGAAGCTGCTAGATTGGTCTCACCTAAGGCAATACCAGCCTCTTACCAGTACACTACTTATCTCGTAGGGACTTGAGGTGATACCAATTTAATACCAAGGTTATATTGGCCTAAATATCAAGTATGTACCAATTTTGGCTGGGTATGCACTTTAGGTGTGGAACCAGAACCAAGATTTTTGGGCGAGAAAGAAAACTAGACCCAATGTTAATCACAACTTACCCACCAATTCTGGTATGTGTTAACAAGAACTGAACCAGATCTAGATAGCATTTTCAGCGCCAGAACCTAGACTATTGATTCCTTGGATCATTGGTTCCAAGCTTTATAATGCCCATCAGTTCCAGCCTCCATGTTGAAGGCAGGTCTAATTTCATGTTATTATTTTGGGAGGTTCTAGAGTTGGGTTCAAAGCCAATTCTGAGTTTTAATATCCAAAGTTGGATAGGATATTCAAATGTGCCCACCACTCTATGATTCATGTGGGGGAGTGTACATCCCTTATGGACAACATCAAACATTAGAGAAGAACAATGAATTAAATGTGAAATGATTTGTGATGCAATATTATCATGGAGTTTGTGGACTTAGATGACCTGACCCAAATGGCCAAGATCCCAATTAACCTCCCCTCCCTCCCCATTGGTGGGAGTAAACCCCACCTAATGCTTCCCATGGTGCACTCAACAAAACCCAAGCCTTGTTCCCACTACCCCCAAGCCTTTCTTTTCGCCTACTTTCCCTTCCCCAACTCGCTTCTTAACCCCCATCTCATTCTCAACAACTTCCACATCCTTGGACATCCTTAACAAAACACAATGTCCCTAGCCGAAACATGTATAGGTAGAATCATATCAATTTCCCTTAACGAAGCCAATTTGCACATCTTTTCCCAAGGTATGAATATTTTCTCAAGGCACCATCTTTTCTTAAGAATTTTTAAAGGTTCACAATCGATGATAGAATGTAAAGTTGTTGCCATAGCTGCCAAATTAATGTCTTCGTGTTTTACAACATCGATCACCCAATGCAACAAACCAAACTCCTCCAACAAAAACTAAAATTGTGCAAACATGAATTGTTCGATTGTTTCATTCATTTCAAATAGCCCCACATTGACATGCATAGGGACCTAGGTGTCACTCAAAAAATTGATAACTAAAGTGAAAGTATCCACATCACTATGGGACATCCATAGATCAAAACTAATAAACATTACTATTGTAGATGCAAGACTCAACAAAACATGTTGGTCCATGGTTTTTTTAACCATGGCAAGCAACACTTATTCCACAAAAGAAGATCGAGATGGAAAAACCACATGGGGGCATTGGTGTAAACTAACCTTTGAAGCCAAATGTTTTCACAATTGGACAAAGGCATGTAAACCTTGCAAGAATAAAAAACCAAATCTTCCTAAAATTGCTACCATGTAAAAACATCATCAAAGAAGCCACCCAAGTGAGTAGACGTTCCTTAAAATTGCATTTTTGTATGTTTGTAGACGTTCCTTAAAATTGCATTTTTGTATGTTTGAAAAATCACAAATGAAGCTTAATAGTTTGGATTGCCATTTTTTTTTAAATAGTTTTCCTTAATTGCAAAGTTTACATGGTCAAAATTTGACACAAATCAAAAATGCTTTTGCATGTTCAAAACACTCAAACCTCGAAAATGGATTTTTTTTTTTTTTAAATGTCATTTTTTCTACCAAATGTGCACCATTCATTTTGAAAATTGGAGAGGGTTTAACATTCATGATTAGAAAGGCAAAAGGATTTGAATTGATGAAAATTGTTTTTATCACCCATTTGAGCACATTTGGCTCAAAAGTGTTTTTGACTCAGAAAATTATGAAATTTGAAAATGTGTATTTAACAAAAGTTGTTCATATTTATGTGGTAGAGGGCATGAATGCATAATACCTATGATATAATCTATGATATAATGAATGCATAATATTTATGATATAATGAATGTAAAATGTGTTTATTTTTAAAATGCAATGTTAAATGGGGTACATGAAATACAAAACTTAAAGTTATAAACCAACACAAAAATGACACATATCATGTGCAATCCTTGGAAAAAGACTTTTACCTTGACACCCCTTGTTTCTTTGATTGTGTTTTCACCTTACTGGTGTTCATCAATTTTTTGTATAGGTTTGTGGCACCAAAAAATTCAGTAATTGCGCAGCTAAGAGGCCTTATCCTTTTTTCCCGATCTATCAAACATGAATAGTGGTAGGTTCAACCACCACATTGAATCATTGTTTCCTCGTAACAAACAACTTCAAATGCGCAATTTGCACATAAATACTCATGGGATTGATCCCATCAATTTTGTTATATTTAATTAAACCTTTATGCATAATAGATTTTTGAACCAAAACATCATTGGTTGTTTACTCATATCTACATATTATGCACTGTAACATTTGTGGATTCACAAAATCCACATATAGCCCGTCATTCATAACAAAAAATCCCCGACAAATAGACATGCAGATGTGAGGTTTTTAAACCACAACTTGTGTTTTTATAATTGCAACATGTGAAACATTAACAACATTTGACAATGTCACGCTATTAAATTCCAAATGCACATTCTCAACATTTAAGAATGATGAAGATCTAATCTAATTAGGGGCAGTTGATGCAACATTTTCATCAACTAATCCCACATTCAACCCTAGGCTCATCAAACATAGACTATTATTGGCAATTCTTTGTTATTCTTAACAATTCAAGGCTATTTTTTGCTATTATATCATATGCCATTATTGGTTATTTTATGTTATTTCACCATAGGTTATTGTTAGTTATTATAGGTTATATTACCATAGGTTATTGGTGCCTATTTTATTATCGACTATTGATGGTTATTTTATTGGTCAATATTTTATTGTAAGTATTGTTGGTTATACCACAAACTATTGGTGGATATTTATTATAATCATTGTTGGCTATTTTAAGTTAAATTACCATAGGTTATTGCTCGTTATTTTATTGTAAATCATTGTTGGTTATTCAAGGTTATATCACCATAAACTATTGGTGGATATTTTATTGTAAGTTATTGTTGGTTACTTTAGGTTTATATTATCATAGGCTATCGACAATTATTTTATTGTAGGTTATTGTTGGTTATATAGGTTATATTACCATAGGCTATTGGTGGCTATTCTATTGTAGGCTATTGTTAGTTATATAGGTTATATTACCATAGGCTATTATTGATGATTTTTGGTTATTTTATCATATATATTTTTTGTTATTCTATCATAGGTTATTATTGATTATTTTATTCCAAGTTATTCTTAACTATTTTAGGCAATTTTACCATAGGCCATTGTTGGTTATTTTAAATTATTTCCCATAAATTGCTTTTGGTTATTTTATCATATGTTATTGTTAGTTATTTTATCATAAATTATTATTGGTTATTTAAGGTTATTTATCATATGTTATTTTTAGTTATTGTATCACATGTTATTATTGGTTATTCATTGTTACTTAACATATGTTATTATTGATTATTCTATCATAAATTATTGATGGCTATTGTTGATTATTTTATCATTGAATATTATTGATTATTTTATTGTAAGTTATTATTGATTATTATTGGTTATTTATACTAGAATACCTTATGTCATTATATTTTAGTTTTTTATTTTAGATTATTATACTTTAAGATAAAGTAACTTATAATAACATAAAGTAAAATGACCTTGAATAGCCTTAAATAAAATAAGGTATATCATAAAATAGCCTAGGATATTTAAAACAACATAAAAATAAACTTATTTACCATAATAAATTATGATGTTGAATTATGTTAACTAGTACTAAAACATGATGTTTACATAATAACCTTGTAATGAAATAACTTTAACCAAGGTGAAATCACTAAAGTGCAATGAAAACATTTCACCTTTAAGGTCCCATAGTGATTTAATGTAGATTTGATTTTTGTTGTGATTGGGAGCTTGTTGAAATGTTGGACCAATCCATCTCAACACCTAAAGTGACCTTAGGCTAGTGAATTACACCCCACTTTTGTATTAGTGCATTAGGTTGATGTTGGCTAATATGTATATATTGGCGGGCAAGGTCATGCAAGGTTGGAATCATCATTATTTCTAACCATCACCTTCCAAAACTTCATTAACATCTCTTTCTTTCTCCTTAGCATCCCATATGTGCCGCTACACAACCTCAAATCTTTACAAATATTTGATTATGAAACCAAGGCATTCATCCGTAATGTACCTTTCAACCATAGACTCCTTGAACCTAGCCATATTTTGCACGTAACTTTTTAAGGTTTTCATGTACCTTTCAAATAAATACATCCATTTAATGACCATTGGTCCACTTAAATCTAGTTCATCCACAAGATGGTACAACAAGTGAGTCATGATGTCAAAAAAGGAAGGTGGAAAATGCATTTCCATTAAAGCAAAGCTAATTATAAATGATTCAATTTCATTTGGATTATAAACACTACTACAAAATGTGGGTGCAGTTCACTAGTCCTCGTTCACTAGACTAATTCACTACTTCTTCACTAGTCCCCGTTCATTACAACCAGTGAATTCACTCAAAATCCAATGAAATCACTTGGTGTACATGGACACCTTTTGTTGTAATGAAACCTTGTTACAATTTGCCTAAAAATTCTAGAAAATCTCTTCACATCCATTTGAGGCCTTCCAATTAAAAGACCACGTAGTCTTAAAGGTAAAAATTGTTGCATCAAAACATGGTAGTCATGTGATTTTAAACTTCCAAAATTATTCATCTTAATATATTTCCCCATCGCTAAAACACATCCTGATGGTGTTTGTAAATTTTCAATTATGGTTTCAACAAATAAGGGGCTGATGGTTTCAGCATCTTGCCACCTCTTTGAACATTTATAGCTAACCACAAATTGTGTCTCATGCTTCTACATTGCAAATCACGCCTCACTTTCCTATATCATTTTCATAAATCATTGTTTTCAAGATATTTTTAATAAAGTTTTGTTCACAATGCATGACGTCTAATGCCACCATAAGCTCCTAAAACAATCATAGTTCACCATAGGTGATGTGGTTAGTTCTTTGCAAATTAATAATTGTTACTTCTTACATCAACCCATAAACAATCTGCCAATAAATGGTAGCCCCATTAAAATATTCCATAAACAATATATGTCAACAAAATGGTAACCCCATGAGAATGTATTCATTGTTTTATGCTTAAATTCACTACATGATTGAACTTCATAAAAATCAACACCAACTTCTTTGTGACTAATAACCCAATTTAAATTTCACAAAATCTGAACAACAAAGTCATAATATCTTCAAATGTTGCCACATATATGTTTTTAGATGACCAAAAAATTTCATTTGCATATGACTAACCTACAACTAACAATTAACTAGACTACGACTACAACACACTTATAATAACTAAACATTAACTTAGTTTTGGGCCAATTTTATAAAACCAATAAAGTGTTTAGAAACATACCTACCATAACAATTCATGTGCATTTAATTTCTATGTTCAATGCACAATTACAACTCAATAACTAAACATAGATACATCAATTACATACCTACCAATATGGTAAGTCATATAACACACTCTAATGCTTGATTTTGTGTTCTTTGGATGGGTCCCCAATTCCACCATATTTGCCACCTAAATCTAGCCAAGATTTATATTTTCCAACTTGAACCAATTGTTCATCTACCATAACAATTTTTGGTTCAGGGTGTGTTTCCAACCACCCATTAAAATGGTCTTTCATTCTAATGGACCTTTAAGGGGCCCTTCTGGTAACCATTTACATGTTCTAGTGTAGTTCTACTTCCCAAATTCCATTAAGTGTTCCCCCCTAAACTATGGCCACATATCAAACACGCAACAAATCCTTGATGTGTCATGCATGCGATTATCCCATACCCAGGGAAATTGTGGATGTTTCAAATAAGCATATCTATCAATGTAAATGACCTAGAGGCAAAGGGTTTTCGCACGTCATATGTTGGAACTCTAATCCAAAGTTGTTGCAACTCCTCAACTAATGGTTGTAGATAAATATGAAAATGTTCAGATGTGGTAAATTTCTTCCCATGAATCAATAATGTGAACATGATGAAAACATTTTACTTGTCAACTAAGGAGGCACATCGTAATTTAACATTGTGATTGGCCATGCGGACCATGTTGATTGGGTCAACTTGAATGGGTTGACCCCATTTGCAACAAGAGTTAAATGCACATTCCATGGATCTATTGCAAAATTAAGGAACTTTAATGAATGTGTTTCCAAGCCTTTGAGTCATATGGATGCCTCATAAGGCCATCTAGATTATTATTTTGTGAATGCCACAACATTAATTCGCATAGTGTAGGTGTCTTGAACAGTTGTCGAAATCTAAAGATTTTTGGAAAATGGTGAAACACTTTCATAGGTTACACCTTGTTTACAACATTTTTGTACCAAACACTTCCACATGTGGGACAACTGACATCATCTTTATGATCCCTTCAAAACAATATGCACCCTTTAGCACATGTGTGAATCTTTTCATAATCTAATCCAAGTTTTGTGTCAAAGTTATTACAACATAATAATTAGTTGTTAGACAATTTGGTTTAGGAAGCAAATGATGATGTAAAATGCAAAAAGTTCATCTACAAATTTATTGTTGACTTCATATAATTTGCATAGGTTCACAAGAAGTATTGTTGCAATGTCGCTCACACAAAGAAACAAAATACAATTTTTGTTTCGAAGCAACTGCACTTGGAACCTACATATAGTTCCTTCATTACATCCTCTAAAACCATTAGATCAAAATTATGTTCTTAGTCTCCAAGATCAAATTCAACATCTCCCAAAGGTTGTTGACCCTCATTATCAAAAGGAGCCTTGGCATCACCATTTTTGTCACCTTCATTTCCTCCCTCTTGTGATCCATCAACTACCCTAAAAGCCTCTTCCACAACATCTATAACTCTAGTTTCCAATGCCACTAAATCATTTGCTTGCTAAAATGCATTACCTACCATAGCTTGCATATCAACGGCAAAATCAAGCTCATGGGTTTGTTGTCTTGTTGGAACCTTAAATTCCTTTTCCCATTCTTTGTTTGATGAGTCTTTGTTGCATGGTCCTCTCCAAAGTTGATACCAAGTTGGATCCCTTCCATTATAGATCAAGTGTTCCCTCACATTTGTAATGTTGTATAAAAAACAACCTTTGCATTTGGTGGAAGGACAATGTAAATGTTTCAGTTGGTACAAATTGACCCATTGTTCTTCCCTAATCCAAAGCCTATCATCTCAATGTTGTTGCCTTCTTACATGCCAAAGAGGCAATCTCTTTACATCATCCAAAACATCATGAAAAACAAATGCCATCATAAAATCAATTGCCTTAAATTATTATACCCACTTCTCATGTAATTGGAAAAGGAATTAGGGTTATCAACCACTATAAAGAAATGTGTATAATGGTGTCCATAGAACATTTAACACTAACTTTTGTGAAATCTAGGGTCTATATTGTAGCTAGACAAGTTTGGCTATGGAGAATCCCAACTATCATTAACAAAATTTCTTTTTTCCTTTTTAACTACCCTAGAAAAAGGAATCATCACATGAATACTAAAACCTTATGTGTTGAAGCCTAATACATATAATGTGCAAGTGAAAGTGCATGTAATGCATCAGAATCAATGCAAATGATCTTGTTTATTGCTTACAACCATGTAATAAACATCTTAATTGAAGAATCTATGTCCTTTCATGCATGAGAGAGAGGATTTAATGAGTCTCAATTGCTTGCAAATTTTGACAAAATGGTTCAGTCCCATGTCCTATGGTATAATACTATATAGTCCATACAAACATTGTTAATAGTGTGCTACCATTACCTTGAAAATCTAAGAAAACACAACTACTACAATGTTCATGGAAAGAACATGCACGTTTAATATTAAGCATGAAATTTGTTGTTGTCCCTAAAGCCATGGTGAACAAATTTCCATGTACTTATGATGTTTAACACTTGACAAAATCTTGCCAGGTTTTGGAGCACTCCAACTTGTCAGTTCATAGCACAAAACCTTTCCATTCAATTTTTCTAGAATTGTAGAAAGATTGTGGCCCTCCTTCACACCATAGCTAAATTGCATCCCAAAGTAGATTTTGCTAGTGCCATAGATTTTAATTCAACGATCAACATACCAAATTTATTGAAAATGGATTGCGTTGATTTTAGGTCTTCTACAAAAATATCATGCACATGGTGGTCATCTTTGGCACTCTCTCTTGCAACCCGCCTCAAGCTTATGATTGGGAAACTCCTATTATTTAGGTGGCATGATAAGTCTTAAAATCATGTTAAGACTTGTTTGCACAAATGGATTTGAATTGCCACAATTTGATATACAACATTCAAAAGTAAATTTCTACCATTTGCAAAAAAACATCTACATCAAATGTGTGCGTGTTTTTTTTCTAAGAAAGATTGTCCAATGAGATATCCAATTAGAAGATATCATAATTGTCTTTGGCAACATACAACTAACTTGTCATCAAACCGACAAACGAAACACAAATTCCAAATTGGCAATAGTTGTAAATGTTGGAATCAAAAAGGAGGTTAGAATGAATAAACAATAATATTACTTGATCTTGATCATTGTAAAGGAAATTCTTGTACCTACCAAATATCCACCTTTGACATGTGGATTTTGAAACATTATCATTAATTGTCATGCAAATATGAGGAACCTCACCTAGGTGCAAGTGCATGCAAGCATATTTGTTAAAGAAATATGTAGCAACATTGTTATTTCTCCTACAAAAAATGTTCTTGCATGTTCTCCACATTATTCACATTGCATTTGTAGTTTATCCTTGAACTTAGAACCACACATCTATTGTTGCACAATCTACAACAAGTCTGTAGTGTACATTATTATAATTTACATTGCTAACGTTGTTCTTTCACTCAAACAAATTATTTTCCTACAAGTTTTGCACATACTTATGATGCAATCGTAATTTATCCGTAGGAACTCATAATATGAAATTTTTGAAGAAGCGCAACAACCATGAAGGTTTTAATTTCTCTCATTGAAATCAATTGTTGTAAATCTTCTTCTTAGAATAAAAAGAGTGCAACTTTTATCCAAGTCATGTAATTCACTTAAGGAAACTAAAACATTTGGTTAGTGAACATGTTGCATGAAGCATAACCAAGAAAATGTTCAAACGTTAAAGGGTAGAAGAAACAAGACACTCACAAATTAAAAAGGTGTAAAGACTTGCCCAAGCCACAAATATCAATCCAAGTTAGATTGGAAAAAATTAGTGCTAAACTTTGGAATAACGGTCCTACACACACCATATGTGACAAACCACAAATGCAAATTACCAAATTATACAAAATATGTGTCCTAAATTATAGTTGCACATTTCTAATTGCCATAGGAAGACATAGTCATTGACATCAATTGGCAATTGTTGTGAAATGTATGCAAGATGCATCCACATTGAATTACTTGTGTCCCAACACTATTTTCATCAACCATAATCAACAGTGAATTGAAGAGATCAATCTCAAGCACAAACCAAAATACTTAGTATATGTTAACATGAATTTCTTTGCATTTTTTGCACATAGTACACACATCCAAATTTGTCCTAATCCTTTCCATAATACGCACAACCAAATCTGATGTGCAAATAAAGAAATAGATCAGCAAGGGAAATATGAAACATAGATTACATTTTGTGATTCTTTGCATAGTGTTTTGATTATACCACATATGGATATCTCTTTCTAGTGAACTTTCTAAGGTTATGTTTTTGAAGAACAAAGAATGTCAAATTAACACAAAGCACATATAGCAACTAGATGAATAAAAAGGGGCAAATTATAACAATCTAGGTACTAAAACATCTTATGTAAATTGAAACATGATAATCGTTAAAGGAACTGAAGAATTCAAGGTTTTAAACTAAATTAGCTTCCATTGAATACATACACATACAAAGATCAAATTTATGAATCCCTCATCATTGCACCTACAGAACCATGGAATGTACACATGCCAAAATGATTCACTTAGAGGACCTCTCTCATTATTGCACATACATAACCATGAATAAGAAAATTACACATCAAAAGTACGGCAATCCTATAATTCCATACCAAAAATTTCAAGATTGGTTTTAGCTCTAATGTAAGGTACGTTAAAAATTGGAAGTTTGTTATTTTACTTTGTCTTTGTTTTTACACCAAAGGATGATGTTGATGTCCAAATCCTTTCCTTCCTTTTTGTAGTCAATTGTTTTTTAAAAACCACCTATGCATTTGCTTTAGTTTTGTTCCTACACCAAAGGGGACCTCAATTGGAAGATGGAAATATCAATAAGTGAAGATGGGAGGGATCATCATCAACATTGGCAAATGGAAGCACCATCAAATGAAGATTAGATGGAACATCATGTCACAATGGCAATTGGCTACCCTACAAGCTTTGCCAATATGCATTTTTTTGTCAAGTAGGATCTTTATGTACCTAGAAGAAGTCTCCTTCCACACCCTAAATTTTAGCCCATTTCTCAAGTGTAGGTTGGTTTGGAACAAAAATTATTACAAGTGTGCCTTTCAATGCCATATACCAAATTTGCAATGAGACAATGATGGCATGTTCTCAACCTTTAGAAACAAATAACTTGGTGCAAATGCAATAGGTTAATATACAAAAATATTGCAAAGAAATACTAGGTGCACAACTTAGCAATGAATGCTTTCAAGGTTGTCAACTACAACATAACATGCTCGAGATAGCTCAAGGATGTTTGTAGCCATCATTTTGTCAAAAGTCTTGTTTCCTTTTTACGCCATGATCATATGTGTTATTCTTATTAACATTAATTAACTATTGGAAATAATGTTGCAATTTTTCTTAAACACAAGTGTAGTTGTAGTCCAAGTAGCAAATTTAGGTCAAAATAACATTCATTGGTATGGATGAATGTTATTTTCTATTATTGATATGACAATGAAAATTGTATTCGCAGGCTTTAGGTATTTCTTTTAAACAAAAAATGTTAAGGAATAGTCAACACTTCGCACATTATTTGCAAGATGCACAAGTTGAAAGATACAACCTCAGTTGAAGGTGATTTTGCTAACACTAGAAGAAATCAGCCAAAATGTAATCAGTCCATTTATGACTACATGCGACTTGTAGTCATTTGCAACTAGATTTGTGAATATTGCAACTACAAAACCAAATTTCAACTATTTTGATCATTCTCACAACTATGATGCAACTATTAAAAATTTCATCTTATTGGTTGGATCGATTTTACATTTATTTTCATTCATTAATATATTAATATGTCCCATTAATCGCAATAGTCACTAAATTAGTTGCATCCTAAAGGTATTCTACAATGACATAGGGGTGTATTTTAATGTATGTACTAATATTATATATATATAATATGCATATGTATGTATACTATTCATATAATGAATCTCAAAATTAATATTTGAACTTCAAATTTTTTTATTCAAATCTGAAAATTGATATATCAATTTTGAAAACTTTTTTTTTTTTTAAATATTAGGATTTGAGACTTCATATTTGAATTTGAAAATTCTTATTTCAATTGTTTACAAATTTATTTGAATTTCAAATTTCTGATTTGAATATGATATTTTCAATTTAAATTTAAAAGGTTATTTGATCTAAAAAAATGATATTTGAATTTTAAATTAATATTTTTGAATCAAAAAATTAGTATTTCAATTCAGAAAATTATTAATTGATTGTCAAATGGACATTTTAATTTTGAATATTTTAATATGAATATTAAAATTTATATTTCAACTCTGAAAATTTTGCATTTAAATTTTAAATAATCATTTGATTTGAACCTGAAATTTCAATTCCAAATTATTATTTTGGATACTTAAAATTAATACTTCTTGTCTGAAAATTATTAATTGAGTCTAAAAATGGACATTTCAATTTTTAATATTGTTATTTGAATCTGAAAATTGACATTTCAATTCTGGAAATTTTTTATTTAAATTCAAAAAACTTATTTGATTTAAAAATTATTAATTTATTTCTAAATTATTATTTTCGAATCTAAAAATTAGTATTTCAATTTTTTAAAAATTATTGAGTCTAAAAATTGACATTTTGATTTTAAATATTTTTATTTGAACTTGAAATTTGATATTCGAATTCTGAATATTTAAATTAAAATTTTAAGAAATTATTTGACTTGAAAGTTGAAATTTGAGTTCCAAATTATTATTTTGGATTCTTGAAATTAGTATTTCAATTCAGAAAATTATTAATTGAATGTTAAAATGGATATTTTAATTTTGAATATTATTATTTGAATTTGAAAATGACATTTCAATTATGAAATTTGTTATTTAACTTTGAAAAACTTATTTGATCTAAAATTTGATATTTGAATTCTAAATTACTAATTTGGAATCTTAAATTTATATTTTAATTCAAAAAATTATTGATTGAGTTTTAAGGGTTTTTTCTACTAATGTTATCCATAATATATCACTTTTATAGATAATTATAAATTATTATGTTTATTAAACATTAGTTACACATAATAATAATAGTTATAAATTTGTATATTTTGTTTTTTTTTAATCAGAAGAATTTAATTAATTAATTAATGTGACATTACTTTAAAATCATTGCAATTACTTCATATAAGAATTAATTAGTATTTTCTAATTGAACATAATTATTCACACTCTGTAATTTATAACTTCGAACCTGAATTAAAAATTTTGAAAAATTATAGTGTAGTTAGTATAATTATTTTACTGAATCTAGTTTCACGAATTATTATATATTATTATTATTATTATTATTGAAAAAGTCTGCGATTAATCATCTAGATAAATATTTTATAGTAATTTTACAGTAATTATGAAAATTAACGTTATGTTTAACAAATGATTGTATTTATAGTTAATAATTAGCAAAAGAAAAAAATCACTTGACTCATAATTATTATTTTTAAAATTTTAATTATACAATAAGTAATTTAATTAATTGAATAATAATTTTTAAAAAATCTTGTAAAAATTTATTTTCTAATAATAATTGTTAATTCATTACTTATAATTTTAACATAAATATTTAAAATATTTCATTTTAAAATTATAGTCATTAAATTATTTTTACATTAATTATATTATATATAATTCGATCTAATTCTAAAAAGTAATAAAATATTTTTAAATATTTTAAATATTTAAATATTTATGAATTATGTATCAATAACTTGTGAGTAATTAGATAGTCAGTTTGTTAAATATTAAGAACTTATTGCTTATTTAAGTAATTGAGAATGAATACTGAATATTTGTAATGTATAATTTATAATTTAATAATATGTAAATTTAATCATTATGAATTAAATGATTATCTAATTATTTAGCACTTTAATTGTTTAGAAATCTAAAAAGCAAGAAAGCAAGGCATGAAGAAAGTTTTGGAATTACAACTTAGTTTGTGAGGAAGTTGCAACTTCAAAATTTATCCCATATTTTTTGCTCTTCAATCCTATTTTGAACACTATATAAACAAGGGGGTGTGGTCATCTAATTTCACATAAAGGAATTTGTGCACATGGATGAGCTAATCAAAAAGGTCAACCCAAAATGAAAAAACAAATTATGCACATTTTTAAATTGCCTACCTTCCCAACTTACTTATTTACCTAACTAAGTAGGTACTTAGTTTGACCTACCCACCTAGGCTGACCTATGTACCTACCTACCTAAGTACCTACCTACATGAGTAGGTATTTAACCTAGGAAGGTAGAACCTACCTATTTATTTTTTTACCTAAATAGGTAGGTTGGTATGTAACCTAGGTTTGTAGGCACATATTTATGTACCTACCTAAGTACCTACCAACTTAATATTAATATTTAATTTTTTTAAAAATGTCACATGGCATACTTACATTGGGCCACGTGTCATAATATAAAATCATCCAAGTATTAGAATTGAATGTCCTAGATTATTTCAAAATAATAATAATAATAATTTAAATAATCAAATATTAAAAAACATGGCACCACATCATTTGCCTTTAATTGTGACCAAAATACTTGCATTTTAGTCACATGTGACAATACGTATACAATGTAATCAAAGGATGAAATGTATTTGTTGATTTTTTTTTCAATACAATACCCTTTGTCATTTGTGACTAATTTATCACATGCGACTTGTCTAAGGTGAATAAAGGGATTTTAGTTGCAAAATGTCTCTTGCTACTCAAATTTAGTCACAAAGACTAGTTGAAAATACATTATTTTCTTTTAGTGTGACATGTCTTTGCCAATTTTTACAAATGAGAAGGGTCCATACAAGCTTAACATATATGCACATGTTGTAGGACTCGCATGTATGCTAAAACTTCAATAAGATGTGGCAAATGGCTTATATGTATATTTGATATTTGTTAGGGTGTGTAATGAATAGTGAAAAACACAAGTTTAGGTTTTGGCATGATGTTTGAATTTCCCTTTCAACTTCTCATCATTGCATCTTTTTTTTCTATCTTTATGATGAGTTCTTCTTGCCACTATTTCCAATTTTCATGTGAAGCTTCAAAGTTTGCCCTCTTGCATTTGCTTTTTCATAGTTTTTGTTTTTAGACTTCATTGTAATTTGGTACTCTGCATAATATTGAATGATTCCACATAGGTGTACATGTGTAACTAAAAGAAGTCAATGAAAGTGCTTGTTCTTGCCTAATCCCAATGCACCACTATGATGCAGCACAAGGTTGGCTGCAACGTTGATAAGTTCCCAACTTGACCATAAAATGCATCATATTTCTTTGTGTTTGAAAGGCCATTCCCAAAAAAATTCACAATGGTATTGAATTTTTAAATGTGTTTGTTAGCTCCAAGTCCTTGTTTGCATACATGTTTAATTTTATAATCATGGCAAACCACTACAAATCCCCTATAAATTAACATAATTTTTTTAAATGCCAAAGTTGCATGGTAGTTTGGCTTGTATCTTGAAAAATTCCACAAAAATGTTCCATGCCAAGGACATTGAATCCATTTCAAAGGTTCATCAATAATTTAAACCCTAGTTGTTTTAAAATGCAAGCCATTATGGGATGTGTTTGAATTGTAAGTTTGTTGTGAGGAAATTTTCCAAGAAGTAGGTGTATGTAGAATTAGGCATCAAAGTGTCAGCCATTCCTTGAAATTGCTAAAATTGTTTTCCCATTGTGTAAGGTGGATTCACCCATTTGTTGTTTTCATTCTACATGTTGTAAATTACCATGCCATGTACTTTAAAAAATAAAGGACAGGGGATACTAAAGAGAAGCATGGACATCCCATTCAAATTGTTCACCATCATAACTTCAACCAAACAACACATTTATCCTTTCCTCTTGAAAACGTCACCATAAATTCAATAATTAAATGTAGGTCATTTGATGCAAGGGAATTTCCTTCAAAAAGTTATGAAATCCTTTGGACATTTAATGCTTCCATTGAAAAGATATTAGCTATTAGGGATGGGGATTTAAGCCATTCCCTAGAAATAGTAATGTGCACCAATTCCCTGAGGAAGGTTGGGGAGAAAACCCAACCCTATCCCTAACTAAAACAACATGAAATTATTCCTTGGCATGTAATGTCTCCCCCAAAAAAATATCAATTCCTAGGGATGGGGACTTGTGCCAATCCCTGAAAGAAAAAACATGCATTAGTTCTTCAACCTAAGGAAGGCTAGAAAGAGAACCTAGCCATGCCTCAATTAAAGTGGCATGCAATAATTCCTTGACATTTAATGTTTTAAAGAAGGCCATGGAAAAAACCTAGTCACACCTATTTTAAAATGACATGTAATTGCTTTTCAAGGCATATTGTGGAGAACCTTATATCTCCCCTAGAAGGTTTTAGGCAAACATCATGATCTCCTTAAAGAATGAAATTTCATGACCTTCCCAATTCTAACTCTTAGAATTTCAATAACCTCTTCAAACCCATCACAAAGGTTTTATCCATGTTTCTCCCTTAAGGAATTGGTGAATTGTGTTGTTGTTGGGGGAAATCTTGATTTTTTTAGGAGTTCCCTTGGGAAAGAAATCCACAAGGGGAAGAGCCAAAAAACATGCCCAACATTAACAAAAGAAAAGGTCAACAAGTCAAAGCTAAGTGGCAAACCAATAAAGGCCACCGCACCAAATAGTCAAAGGAAAGCCAATATCAAAACAAAAAAACTACAACAAAACAAATCAAAGGCCAAAATGACCCAAACAATGTCACATTCCAAAGAAAATGGAAACCAACATGTCCAAAAGAGACCAACTAAGTGACAAGACGAAAAAGTCCAAAAGCGAGCAACAAAAACAATACAAGTTCGGCAAAACATCACTAAAAAGTCCCATGTGAGGAAAAAATCAAAGGAAGAACAAAGTGCCATCGAGGTGGGTTGGAATCATCCACAAAAATGCCATTATCACACCATTCCTTCTAGCAAGTAATCTCAAGTTGTGGTTGTATGCATGGGTCTTGAATCACGTTATGTTAATGAAGTTCAACCCAAGTCACCATGCCAATCTCAATAGTTGCAATCCATGCATTCACCAAAGTTTTTCTAGTATAGTAGCTTCTTTCGAAATGCAATGAGCATCTTTTAGTCCAAAGGAAAAACATGACCGTAGATTTGAGCGTGTTGATGGCCAAGAATGGAAATGAATATCCCCTTGGATGGTTTGAAAAGTCTCTTAATGTTGGATGATTCTCATCATAAGCCAAATTTCCAAGAATTAAATCAATTAAATCAATGTTTCTAATCAAGCCTAACCCTTGGGCCACAACCTCCAAATATTGTCAAAAGCAAGCCAAACATGGTTTGCTACTTGACAATTCTTAAAACAATGTTCAGGAGTTTCAAGTGCTTTAGACCCACATACTTGACACTTAACTTCAAGACCCATTTGAACCAACCAAGACCCAACAGATAACCCTTTATGCAATATTAGCCAAGTTAATGTTACAATCTTTCCGAGCTTAGAATGATGCAGAAGACGTCCAAGTAAGGTGTTGCATTGTCACTCCATCAAACCCCTATCCTTGAGTTCCCTAACAAAAGGACTTGAATCTTATCGAGGAGCCCTATTAATCCTATAACCTCTCTTTGCAAAATATCCAAAGAATGTTAACTCTTCTAGACCTTGGCCAACCTTCCAAATCCGCTCACCAAGATCCCATGGTAGGCCAACAATTAAATCCAAATTGTAATAACACCAATTTAGGAACCTTAGGTCCATTGGTTAACTAATCTAGGTTTGTTTGCTTCAAAGCTAACTCAAAATGATGATTTTTTTCCTTCCTAGCGAGGATTTTCACATGAGCAAAGCTTTGCATTACAATACAAAAAAATTCAAAGGGGATTCTAAAGACATGACATGTGACTTTGCATACATTAAACTCTTGAACCTTAATAAAATTGCCCAAATTCTCAACAACATTATATACCCAATCAGGCCTAGCCATCTAATTCAATGGTAATTTGTGTTACTGTTCATTCAATCACCTTTCCTTGGATCTACAAACTCATTGTTCAAGTTCCATGGGATGGATGTAATGAGAATATTTCTAGTCATTATTGATGTAACAGTCCTTCGAGTCCCAATCATATTGAGCTCCTTCTAATTTCCACAACTAGAATTCCAAAAATTACTAATGTGTGAACAACTAGCCATGGCAATAACGCTCCATGTGTGGGTTGTAGCTTGCCATAAAGGATGTGGGACAGGAAATGGGATGAAATCATTATCAAATAATGGTTATTGAAACACTTCCTCCAAGCAACTCAACTTTTTTTTGGTCAAACCAGGTCTCACAAGTGCCTCCATGCATCCATAATATAATTCCAACAAGATGAAGGGATTTGCCTAAATTTAACAACTCTAAACAACCGATTAATATTTGGAGGCATTGTGAAGCAAGCTTTGCCTTGTAGTTGTAACAAGTTTGCACATCTTTATAGTAAATCTTTCCAAAACTCCTCGCTTGGCAATAAACCCCAACGACCAACTTTGTAAGAAGAGCTTCTACTTGGGTTTTGGGATTAATGATGTTTAACCCCCCCTGAAACATTGGTAGTTTAATAACATCCCATCTTACCTTCATTCAAGATTTGTTTGTTTTACCCCCCCCCATATGAAATTCCACACCAAACTTTTGATTTGAGCACACATGCATGGACTAGGACTCTAACATGCTACTATGTACCACATATATGCAAACAAGACTTGGTTGGCTACTAAAGTCCAATTAATCCAATTTAATTTGTGATATTTTGCATGCAACCCAATTAATTAATTTCAACTTGAGAGCTAGCATTACTTTCTCAAAATTGGCTTTAGCTAAGAGGTGGAAACCTATTTGAAAACCCAAATACTTTACTTATTATCCTTTAGGAACCCACCATAACCTTTCTTCTCTACCCCAATCAAAATTTCTCTGGCTATTAAATGCCCAAATGGCTAATGACTTTCGCTAGTTAAATTTTTCACCTATAGTAATACAAAACCAAATTCTCAATTGAACCTTCCAAATAAAATATAGTATTGTTGGCAAATGATTGATTTCGAAGAATCCCACTATTGGGTAATCTGAAACCTTGCACCCCATAGTTCAAAGATTATAGAGGACATACTTAAACACATTTGTAGCAAGGATGAAAAGGTATAGTGAAAGTGGACAACCTTGTCACACCAACCTTGAAAGAAAAAAAGGTAAACCACTTTCACCATTTATCTGGATTGAAGATGTTGATTTATAAAGTGTTGAAACCCATAGAACCCATCATTCACTAAATCCTAGAACATGGAAAACAATGAATAGGAAATCCCAATTAATTTTGTTGAATGCTTTCTCAAAATCAAGTAGAAGCAAAACTAGCTTTTGCTCACTCTCCATTGCATCCCTTTCAAGGAAAATATTATCTAGTATGTTTCGCTTAGTTATAAATCTAGTTTGGTTAGGTCGAATGATTTGAGGTAGATGGGCTTGTATATGCCTCATTAGCAACTTGGCGACCATGTTTTAAACATTTCCCAAGAGTGTTATGGGCCTCCAATTCCCAATAAGAGACCTATCTCTAGACTTTGGAATGAGCACAATCAAGCCCTTATTAAAAAACTTTGAAAATTGACATGCTTCCAACATGGCTTTAGTTGCTTCTAATAAAGCCAAACTAGTCTCATTTAAAATCTCTTGAAAAAATTCCATTGGTAAACCATCGTGTCTAGCTACCTTGCCCATGGAAAATGAGTTGATAGCCACCTTCATTTCATCCAATGTGATGTCCTTCACTAGCTTATAATTCATATTTTTTGACACTTTATGAGGGATTAAAATAAAAAATTCTACCTTAGTTGTCCTTATTACATCATCTTCTAGATTTGCAGAATACAAATTCTCCTAAAATTTTCACACATACTCATTAAATTCAACTTGAATAGTAAGAATCTTACCATCAGCAATGAGTTTTTTAATGAATACTTTTCTATGACCACCTTTATGATAATTGAAGAATGTTTTGGAGCAAGTATCCCCAAATTGAAACCAACGAATTGTTATGTTGTGCATTTTTTTATTAACGTTTGTTTGAAAAACTTCAGTGAATTGAGCTCGAGATTTTGAGAACGTCCCTCAAGCACCTTCATTTGGAAAATCACCTTGTAATTGTACTTCGGCAAACATGACACAATTTGAATATTTATGAATGAGCTCATTTGTCTATTTTCGTCACATTTTGGATAAGACATCACCTTTTAGCCACAACTATTTGAATGGCCCTTTTTACTTATCCAACCCATTCAATTGCTAAAATTGGTTTGCCATCATCATTATTCCATGCATCAATGAAATTTGCCTTTAGGACCAAATCCTCTAATAACTTTAAATCAAATATAGGAATACTAGAATTTGACCCGACATGTGAAGGTCGAATCCAAAGAGATACATGAGAATGATTTAACACATTTATAAGAGATGCTGACACACTGATCCTACCCCCCATATCATCTAACCTTGTTAACACATATCACTTGTCCAACTATGAGACAATTGATTGAATGCCAGTTCTCCCATTATGAAACATGAAGCATTTGGTTAAAGTTTTATGAAAGTTGTCCAAATTAAAGTCCATGCATATCTTAAGCCCCGACTTAGTGTCATATTATGCCAAATGGCAACCTCTCATCTTTACATGAAGTTGTGTCCTACCGCATTTGTTTGATGCTCATCTTTAATCATATTAAATTCCCCAACTAAAACCCATTCTATAACATTCAAATCATGGTCTACAATGGCCTTCCACATCAAAGCCCTTTCTCTAGATGTTTGAACTGCATATATAATGATGATCCTTATTGAGCCTACATTAGATATCTTCAATATAGTGTACTAGGTTCGACCTTCCATGATGATACCATATTGAAAAATGGCAAGGGTGATATTAAAGGCCATTAAGATGATTGTTCTTGCACACCAACATTGAGAATGCCCCATATGTAAACTTAGATTCCAAAAAACAACTCCATTTTTCAACTCCATTCCCTTCTTGTACTTAACACATTTTGCTTCATTCAAGTGATGTTCGTGCAACAACACAATTTGAGGTGGTAATTATAGAAATTGGATCCAAGCTTTAACTTTTGTTTGCTTCTTAACACCACAACCTTTCCCTAAGTCATGTACATTCAACGTTACCATTGTTAGGGCCTTGTTCATCATTAGAATCATCCATTGTTTAGGGCAGTTGTGAAACCAATCGACCCCCCTTCATTAATAATTATCGACTTCGCTTGCCTTTTCCTTCAATTAGATTGAGGTGAAAAAGAGCTCCCACTAGCAGTTGCAATAGCAACATCTAAAGACAAGGCTTCATGGCATTTGATGGCAAGCCTACAACCATCTCCCTTCTCTAGTCGACTCAGGAAAAACATGTGGGATGTTTTAGTGTGTGGGAGTGAGTTATCAAACTTTGGTAGTTGAGATAGAAGGTACCAAGCTACTTTAGTCTTCTTTTTAAAAATTTCATGAGCATTGTTAGCTGGAATGAATAGCAAGATAATGCACACTTCACCACCATGAACTACATTTGTATGCCAATCCCATTCCCATTTTAGTGCTTCTCCCATACCCAACTTTGGTTGTTCCTTGAAAAGATGAACACCTAGCTCAATGGTTACTAAAGATAGAATCTCAACTCTCGTTGTGTTTGAAGTTCACGGCTCATTAGGTCTACCTAAAACCTTCATGTCAAATGGCAAATGTGTTAAGCCTTCTAACTTTGATTCAAGTAAAATAAAATAATCCTCGTTTTTAGCTGTACACAAAACTAGCCAAATTCGCATTCTAATATCTTCATAATTTGGAATTGGAATCAAACTTACAATTCAAAAGAAAGACCTAGGAAGTACTAAAGATTCTAGTCGGCGTTTCACCCCAGTTTTAGCTGAATCAAACATTATTGCTTCATGATTAGATTCTACAACTACACAACTACCACCCCTCATTGCAAAGGTGTTTTTAGAATGGTCCTAGTGTTGGGTGTGACATTTTTTCAACTTTTTGACCATGCACACTTTGAAGGGCCATAACTTTCTCATTTTTTATCCATTTTTGACAATTTTAATGTTATGCCTACGCCAAGAAGTGGTCTTCAACTTTTATTTGGACACCATAAACAAAGGAACCCTCATTTGAATTTCGTCGAAATTTGAATTCTTATGTGTTTGGAAATTAACTTGTTTACTTAATGCATTGGTAAATAACAAAACTTTAAGTTTATTAAATTTTTATAGTGATGGTACAACCAACATAATAATAACCAACATACGTATAGCCGACCTACATATAGCCAACATAGGCATAACCAACATAAAAATACCCAACTAAAGTATAGCCAACATAGGTGTCGCCAACATAAGCATACCCAAAATAGGTTTAGCCAACATAAGAATAACCAACATAGATATAACCATAGCCAACATAGGTATAACCAACATAGGTATAACCAAAATAGGTTTAGTCAACCCAAGTATAACTAACATAAGTATAACCAACATAATATAAGTGTAAGTACATAACCTAATTATAGCCTAGGGGAACCTACATAGCCTAGATGTAGCCTATATAACCTTGGGTCAGCCTACAATATAAACTGGGTTATCTTAAATGTTTAGCCTAGGTAGCTTATGTTTGTTTAGGTACCTATCTTAAGTTAGCTTAAATCAAGCAAGTCTAATATATTTTAACTAGGCTATTTAAGTAGGTTGAAAGAAAGTGTTATGATTTTTGTTGACATGTTATTCCACATATAAAGGAAGTGGTGCAATGGTTGAAGACTTGGCCCCTCAAAGTGGAGGTGAAAGGTTCAAGTCTTGAATCTTACAACCTAGTTGGTGAAACCAACATAGGTTAGGCTTATTACGTTTTACTAACCATATTAGGCCTCCTAGGAGGTTAGGTTTTTAAACCTAGGCCGACTAGGCCTAGGTACCTAGGTGCATAGGTTTAGCTACCTAGGTACCTAGTGGATAAGTGCCTTGGCTTAGTTTTGCCACATGGCAACACATGATTGGATGTCTAATGTTTGCCACGTGGCAACATATAATTGGATGCATATGTTTGCCATGTGGTAACACATAAAATGAATGCCTACACATGCCATGTGGCATCATTTCAATGGATAAAGACTTGCCATATTTTTAATTAATCATTTGCTCCAATGGTAAAAGAAGGCCCAATTTGGACCGTTTGATGGTTTTCCATGATTGTGCTAGATCATTAGACCAATCCACTAGGGTTCCACTAATCATTGCCACGTGACCTTGATCACTAGCCCATTCCACTGTGTTAAGCCAAATGTCACTATAGTGGAATTGGTCTAATCCACTAAAAAATGAGTGGATTGTGTATTGGCTGGGACCACATCTCATGGCAATGCTTCATTAGCATAAGTAGATAAAAAACTTGAAGCCAAAATAACTTTTTAAGTGGTAGTTAATACCACATGGTGTAGAGATTTAATAATCTCCCATCTAGCACAATCATTATAGTGTTTGGATGAGTGATTAAACACTTTAAGGAATGTAAACAAAAACTACATTTGTTGAAATTTAATCATTGGGTTGTCTTGGGAAAATAAGTGGAAGACAAGAGCAAATTAGACCAATTTTTTTCCCCTCTCCAGCATAACCCCTTTAGCTACCTAAGTTACCAAATAATATCCTTGCCCCTTTGCACATACAACTTCTCATTAATCACATGTTGATTAGTATTCAAAAGTAGAAATCCCCATTGCCACACCCATAGATGCAACTATGGCCTTCCTTTGATTAACATGTTTCCACAAATAATCTAATTTGGGCACTAGAAGTTTATTTTACCTTTCCATGACACTATAAACTTTGCATTTTACCCATGTTACCTTTTGATCAACACCCAATACAAATTCTACCTAAGGAAGTAAACCATGAATCTTGGAAATGATAATTCAACTCATTTTTATTTTTTTCCGTTTCTTACTATTAACTAAGTTTGTTTTTACTTGGGTTGGATCAATAACAACATCAAGTTCATTACTAGTATGGATCAATAAAGGAACACGATTTGAAAAGAAGAACTTGTGCTTGAAATGTTTTGGTATTACTAAAGGTGGTGCCATGGTTGACTCATGTTTATAATAACAATTTTAGTAATTCAAACTTGAACTCCAAAATCAAAACTTGAACAAATTCAAATTTCAATTTTAAAAACAAAAGCTCACATATTCATATTTGAATTCCAGAAATAAAAGCTTACAAAGTCAAACCTTCATTCTAGAAACAAAAGTTCACATAATCAAACCTTCATTCCAAAAACAAAAAGGCCATTTGACTTTGAACTTCATTTTACAAACAAAAGTTCAAAATAGAAAATTTAACCATAATTCAATAAGTAAAGACTTAAATTCAAACCTTCATTTCATATGCAAAATTTTATAGACTTAGACCTTTATTCCAAAAACAAAAGCTCAAGCTCCAACATATAATGAAACCCTAATTCTAGGAGCAAAGACTTAAACTTAAAACAAGTTTCATTCCAAATGCAAAAGTTCATAAATTCATACCTTCATTTTAGAAACAAAAGCTCACAAACTCAGTGCTTCATTTTATAAACAAAGGTTCAAAGTTCAAACTTAGACATTAATTCCAAAACAACAATTCACAAAAACTAAAACCTTCATTTAGATCAAGAGTTCAAGTTTCTTTTGTTTGAACTTTGGAATCTTTAAAATGTAGATTTTAATTGTCAAAGACCCTACAACTCAACTACTCACCTAATTCATGAAGCTTAACCAGTCCCAATTATGTTACATAATCCAAATTGTAATGTGCATCAAGCTTGCACTTTGATGAGTTTAGAGCATAGTCCATAAAAAAAACAAATACCATGTCTCAAATGTTGTTTGAATTTTTTTACTACTGGATGCTAGGAACCAATCAATATTTGAAAAATCAAATACCCACCCAACACTAATATATATCATAGTTACCATGACAAGTTTAACATAAATTATATATATTTTATGGTATGTTGAATTTTTCACTAATAAATTCCAAAATAAAATTTTGTGGAGGAAAATTTTAAAAACATGTTAAAAATTATGATTTTTTTTTTCCCAACATGGAATCTTCAAATAATTATTCAACATTGAAATCTTGAACTTGCCATAATCCTATGGTATAACATATAAAATATGGCCTGGTTAAGAGGTGAATTCAACCCAAAAATCACTTGGGCCATTGGTTTTAGGCTTTCTGATGTCATCATAAATTTGAATTTTAGGCAAACTAATTTGATCATCAATAGAGCAAACCAAAGTTGTGGCCAAAACGAAGTGTTGGCCACTTATGGGTGGTCATCAAGGTATAAGGACCTTGAGTTTCGTGGATTAGTTGCATGCATTACTTACATGTAGTTCAACATGAGATTCTTGACACCAAGTAATAGTTTAAAGGTTGAGGCGAGTCTCAACCTTGTATCAATTGTATCATATATTAGTGTGGTCCAGGTATAGGGGTGTTTGCAAAATTGAAATATTAAAGAGAAAAAAACTAGTACCAAAAAATTATTGAAACCAATATACCAATTTTATCTAAATGACCAATCCATTATGAATTAACAATGCAATGGTACCAACATGGGATGTTATACGAGTATGTAAATATAGTAAATATTAGTATTTTAAAGCATTTTCACCAGCAACCTAGTTTGAACCTCAATTAATATTTAACACATCCAATGTGGTCTTAATTCTTCCCGCATCCTCAAACTTGGGGAACATATTGAGAACCCATTGAGAGCTTGAAGGGAACACAGAAGGAGCAAAAGGTTGCTTTCTTTGATACGCAAAAACCATTTTTAGGCAGTCCCCAAATAACGAATGGAAATTTCCAATGGCACCCACATTGTAATTTTAAAAAACTAGGTTCGTAGTAGACGGCATGAGCCCTCTCTCCCCTCTTAAAGAAAATAGATAGGAGGGTCTAGAATTAGAACTAGAAATAGAATGTCTAAAATTAATTACCATGTGGGGTGCTATTGAAAATTTCACTCATTATTTGGGGACTGCCTAAAAATGGCTTTCTCCAATGCTTGGTTTGCATCAAGAAATTCTTCATGGCCTCCAAAGATCTACCCTTCTCTTTGTGTGCACACTAGGTAGAGTTTTTTTTAATTCCATTTAAATTTTTTTAAAAAAATCTTCCCATTGACAATCTTTATATATCCCCCCATTGCCCAACTTGTCAACAAAAAAAAATTCTCCTCATGCTTAGCTCTTGTTTCTTGTGGGCTGAGCTATAGCCTACTTGGGATTGCCATGACATTTTCCTTGAGAGACTTACCTATAAAGAATGTGAGAAAAATCTTTAAGAGGTGATAAAAGTAGTACAAAGAAAGGGGGAACCATGGGAGCTGAAGGGATCTTTCAAATTCAAACATTTCGTTGAAATAATTCCCAAAGGAACAATGGACCTCCGATAACAAAGAACCAAAAAAATTATGGGTGCTTTATGTGGTTACCAGAATATTGGGACTTGCCGAGGTGAAGTGGAGCATTGCCTGATTTCCAATTAACAACCTCCCCTGAAGGCTTTTACCTCACAATAATAATTGACACATTTTTGTCACAAAATTTCTCGTTATACCCCCATCAAGTATCATAAGAAAACATGTAAAAGGAAATATGAAGTTAGAAAAAATCGAAATGCCCGGCCTTGAATGTATGTAGAAGTGCTGTTGTGAATAGGTAGGGTTTTCAAAGCAAAGAGTTCCCAAGATACTCACATGTTCCCCAAAGAGTTCCCAATATCACCTCACTTTTATCCCATATGCTTTGGCAAATGTTGTCCTCAGGTGGGCCAAAGGGAAGGAACTCTATACTTCAAAATAGAACCTTCTATTTGGGGGAGCCTCCATGGTTTCTTTTTTTTTCTTATTTAGTGATGGGCCAATCAAAATTGGCTCATTGCAAAAACGAAAAAAAAAAAAAAAACTTGGGAGGCACCTCATCTAATTAATATGAAAGATGAATAGGTAGGGTGAATACCACTAGATATATTTTTAGAAATTCACATCATGTTATCAAGTAGAAAGGTTTTACTTTTAGACTCTTCTAGAATTTCTGCCACCTTGCCTATTCGCCTTGGCAAAACCTCAAATCTTGGGAGGATCTAACTATAGACCCTCCCCCTTTGTGTATGTCATCAATATCTCATGGTGGGAAAGGCTAGCTTCTGTTGTTCTATTGCATGGAAACAAGGCCTACTACCCCTGGCTATCATCTTTCCATGCTATTGGGAATAACTTATTAGATGGTGATGTCGGTGGTTTGTCTCTCTCCAAGCTCATATCTCTCTCTCACTCCCTCCTCCCCGCCCCCCCCATATCACAAAGACAAGAATATTATTGTCCATGGTGAAGATGTTTGTTTATTATGTACGCAATTGCACAACATTTAGGCCCACTTTTGATGAGCGTCCTAGGTCCAAATTTTCTAGGAACCAATTTGGATTCATTTCAAGTAAATTGAATCCTTGAGTTTGACCCTGCCTTGGACTCTAGTTTGCATCTTGGTTCTCATGAGCTCTCTCTCTCCTTTGAGGTTTTTTTCTCCCACTCTTTTTGGGGTCTGAACCAATTGATTTTCCCTCCAAAATGGTGCCATGTAAGTTTAGCCTCAATTTGCCACTTTTTGGTCTTGGACCCTATGCCTTAGACCCTCATCTAAAATGGCCCTTAATTGAGCCCGAAAAAATAATCCAAGCAGCAACTAGTGTAGGTGTCCCTATTGTCTCACTAGGTTCCCAATCTTCTTTTTCTTCAAAAACCAAAAACAAAAATCTTCACACTCCCAACACTCCTTGCAAAAAGTTGCCAAGCTTGTAACTAGATCATCTTATTACCATGGGTGGAAATTTTTGTTTAGGATAGAAGTGCCTAACCCCATCAGGGGATCATAAGTGGAGCCTTATCATGGACTTCAAAAATTGATTAATGTGTAATTTGACAATGCATGGTTGAAATAATTATTAGTTTAGTGTTATTTTAAAATGACACAATATTAGTTGAAAGGAGCCTACCAGCAATTAAAGAAGACCTTACAATAAATTTTCAAAAAAACATAATTATTTGAAAAAAGTCCAAAAGATCATCTTTAGTTGAGTTTCAAATTGTTTTGTCTTTTAAGGGGGAAAATGAGTGTAGTTGAAAATTAAAGTGTAATTTACTCACCATACTTATTCTAACAGTTTTAGGTGCTTTTACATTAATGCATGGAGAACATGGGCTTATCCAAATGGGTGTTTTTGTTCAAATGTGGATTTGGAAAGTAAAGAAATATTTATGGTTTCATGTCCTTAGGATTTATCCAATATCAACTTGGGGCATACTTGTTCCTTTTAAACTTCTTATTATTTTGATAGCCTTGAATTTGATTTCCATTTATATTTCATTCATTAAAAAAGATTCCTTTCTCATTTTTTATTATGGAAAAGTTTCTCTTCATCCTTCAATTCCTTACATCTTGTGTAGATGTCAAAGGTGCTCCTCCCAAGTGTCACTAAAGATGATCCCATCATCTATGTAACAACATGTCAACATGTCAACCCATGTAAGTACTTGATTGATGGCACATTGAAATTTAGTTAACAAAATTTTCAATATCACAAGTTGTCCTTGCCATCTTCATCCACAACACAAAATATCATCTTTGTTTGATCCTTTAGTCTTAGTGGGAGTTGGTGATATCCAATCCAAAGATCCAAAGTACTAAATGCATTAGCCTTGCCCAAATAGTCAAACAACTTTTTTTGTTATTGGCATTGGGCAATGGTCATACTTGAATTTTTTTTGTTTATCATTCAATAATTCTTGAACATCAATTTTTTCTTAAAAACATATTAGATTATTTAATAATCATTAAAATGATAACCTAGATGCACCCATGTTGTAGAACAATAATTTCATAACTAGTTTCGGGATGGGATATAGGCATGTGCTCAGTATCAACATTAGATTGATATCGATAACAAAGACCACATAGGCTAGTATGACTTAAAGTAATACTAATCTTGCACCGATACCAACTTAGAGCCACTTTATATAACAATCCAGGGTCCAAAATCGAAAGGATGGTTTTGAGACAAATCAAAAGGAAATGAATATTTGAATTGGACTTTTTTTCATATTAAAAAATTTATCTTAAAAGTACAATGAGTGTGTTTGAAGTGACAGGGTTCAATTTAAAGGTTCAATTGATAAAAATGTGGGATTTACATGTGAGAGGATTAGGTTGACATTTTTTCAAATATATATATATATATTTATTTATTTTTCTCATGTTTATTTGTTTATCTTCTTGCTAATCACACAATGGATGACCATAAGCACAAAATATTGGTGGTCCTAGTTTTAATATGGCAAGTTAAAGTTTTTTATAATTCACTTCAAATTCTAGATCTGAAAACAAAATTCAAAAATTCTATCAAAACAAGCACAACTAGGGTTTTGCGTTTTTAGCAAATTCAAGCTTCATTTCTCTTTGTAATTAGATGTAGTACTTCACCGTGTGCTCAATTTTTTCTAGCCCTCTCATTTTTTCTCTTTTGTAGTATTTTTGATCACCTTCTTTTCTTTGTTGCTCCTTTTTTGGGAAGGGGAGCCAATTTAGAGAATTTTTGTAAATTTGAATTTCTTTCAACTTCTAAAATGGGTGCTCCAACCCGTTATGACCAAAACTTTTTATCCCCATTTCTAAAACATTTTCATCTCGTGCATTTGTAAGGGCTAAAAGTTGCTCTTTCCAACAACAATCTTGTGTGGATTACAAATTCAAACATGTCAACACTAAATGTGTTAAAAAATGGAGTGACAAGTGTGTTGTCAACAATGTCTTCAATTCACAAGATGTTTTTCATTCTTGTACAATCTCAACTTCAAAAACAATGAAATAAACAACTTTTGACCCTAACTTATATCTTCATTATCTAAACCATGAGCTTTTCTTTTAGCTTCACTTGTTGGTTTGGACCAATTCAATTTCCTTCCAAAATGATGCCATGTAAATGCCACTTCAAATTGGCTTGAATTAGTTTTGGATCCTCGTCTAAAAGCCTTGGGCCCAATTTATGGCTTTTGACCAATAGGATTGGTCCAATGTGTTGGACCTTCCCCCTTGAACCCTCCTTTAAAGTGCTCCTCAATAGAAACTTCAAGTAATATAGGTCATTTATTAATCTCAAGACTGGTTTCAAAACTAAATTCAAATATGTACAAATGTTGGGCAGGTATTCAGTTTGGAAAGTTAGAATTGTCAATTCTAATTTCAATTAGTAAAATTAAATTGAAATTCAATATAATATTTGGAATCAAAACTAAAACAAAATAAAAATTAGATTTGGAATCAAATCAAAACTTGGTTCCATTTATTTGTGGAACCAAAGGATTTAAATTATTTTTTGGGGGAAAATGTACTAAAATTGGGGGCTAGTCAAAGGGTAATTGGTAGTTAACCATTTTCTTAATTTTCAAAATTGGAATCAAAATCATAATTATTCTTTTGAAGAACTGAACTTGAAACCAAATTTCAAGTTCCATTTTTCAATGGAATTGGAACTAGAACTAGAATCAATTTTTTTCTTATAAAAGTAAAAACTCGCCCAACATTAGCATGTATCCATGTCATATGAACCAGAAATAAATTTGTTGAACCCAATACCAAGACGAAGTTGGTATGAAAATATTTTCATCATAATAGGACTTGGCTAGCCATAGTAAATTGTACCTTATCTGAGTTAGCATTCAAGTGCCAAATAATTTATTTTTCAATATCAAGTTTGACAATAAAAAAAGGGCAATTTATGAAAAATTTGGCATGATATTATGTTAAAAACCAAATATGGCTAAATAAGTGTTACGTAAATCACCAACTTATCAAAAATTTAATAGTGAAAACAAACAAACATAATTGACTTTGTAATAAAATTTACACAACTATCTCACGGTATTGAAATTTTGTCATTGATATGCATGTAATTTCCTTAACTTTTGATGTTTCATGCAAATAATTTCTAAATTTTTTGATATTTAAAAAAAACACAATTATCACTAAACTTAAAAAGGTAATATGATATGTTCAAAATTTGATACCAAGACAACACTAGTCATAATCAATGTTGTGTAAGTAAGTGTTAAAACTAAATTGTCATGTTAAAAAAAAAAACACTTACCATGCCCATCCAGTTAAAATTTATTTTAGATTTAATTTATATGGGAAGTGTAATTTTTTTCATTTACACTTAGACAATCTCATGTAAATGTTTTGAGGTGTGTAAATGTATATATATCATATACTCTTAATAATTATATTGATTTGCAATCCATATGAGTTAGTTGTGAGTGCATTCCAAAGCTCAATTTTTTTTTGTAATATGCCCTTTTGATTGGCCATTAACAAAAAGTTCTAATAATTTTAGTGCTTTTCAAATAGAAGCTTTTACTGCCAAATTTTTATTGTGTAAAGGGTTCTCATTTAGCTGATCTATATACAATTCAAGCCCCACACTTTTGAGCAAAGAATATGAGACAAACTATGGTGCTATTGAAAAATATCTAACCTGCATAACTTGAGTAGAATTTTCATTCCTAACTTTGTTTATCATCATTTTTTATCTAAGCTTTTGTTACAAAAGCTTAGGTATATATTATGATTCATATTAATTCATTAAATTAGTTGTAATGCACTCCAAAGCTTTTTTGCGCAATGTGCCACTCTAATTGAAACTTCAAACAGCCCCCCACCCACATCCTTAAAATAAAAGTTATATTTTTTACAAAATTGTGTAAAACCATGCAAATGGATTTTTTTATTTTTACACAATTTTACACAATGTAACATGGACATAGGGTCAAGTCACATGTAAGATGCTCAATGTTATTTCCTAGAGGTTTGCTAGTCAAACTATTGAAGAATAGTCCCAAAACAAAAAAAATAGTGGAATAACATTAATATGTGCAATGTATCACTAGCTCAAAATCCCATCCTTCTACCGCACCCTATGTAAACAACCACTAGTAGACCAAATGATATAACTAGTAATAAATGAGCTAATTGCCAATAACTAATTTCATGGCTGCCATGTATGAGTGAATGAGCAAAAAGTTTGAATTGCTCAAATCAAGTGGGTGGGGGAGGAGGACCCACTTAAAAACTATGGAATCTCACAACTTGGGTGGTCCAATAGTTATTGTTATCTCGCACGTGAGTGCTACTTGAAAAAATAATGATTGGGCAGCTTACAAATGACTTAACCTTTACACTTCAAGAAAAAAAGATTTAAACATCTTGTGTTATACACTTACATGGAGTGTAAATAAATTTCATTATGTCACTTACATTTACACAAAGTGGGAGTCTTAAACCCTCCATGATATGAGCATTGAATAACATGAAAATAGCTTTGGTACTCATTTTTCCAAAATCAAAATCTGTAGGACTGAACTTTTTTTTTATTACTTTCATTGTGTTGTTGTAATCTTTGCAGGAAATATATAACAAGCAGAGCTCATTGCCAGCATTTTGAAAATCACATGGGAGGATAGCTTGACTGGCAACACAATACAAACAGATATCCAAGGGTGGTTATTCTTTGGAGTGATGTTGGTGAATCATGGGTGAAATTATATTTTATATGCAGGACTCTAATGGTGAGTAAATTATTTCTTGTATAAGCTTGTTGGCAACAATGACTTCTTCTGGATGCTTTTCAATGCCCCCCTATATCAACCATAAACTTTAAATATTCATGAAATGGCCCAAAGCAAGTCTGCCAGAAATCTTAAAAGGAAGGATATTGGAACCTAAATAGTAAGTGAACTTAATGTGAAGAACTGCAAATTCTTTTCCTTTGTTAGGCCCTAGGACTCTCCTATCAGTTTTGTTGTTTTAATCTTTGCATTAAGTTAGTCGGTTTCAGACTAAAACAAGTAGATTTCACATTAGCTGATTTCAGATTAGAAGAAATAGATCTTATGTTAGGTCATTTCAGATTAGGAGTAAAAAATGTAAATACTCAGGTTTTAGGCTTTTTGTTGGAAGTTAAGGTTAGGGTTTATGTTTTCGTTCTTTTGAGGTTTGATTAAAGAGCCCCCAAAAAAAGGGCACATTGCCTTCCACCATTGGTAATGCACCTCTCTCCCATTCCTTTTTTTCCCTCTTTCCTGTTTCCCATTTTTTTTTGGGGATGAACACACATGAAACATCAACATTTCGTTACGCATGGCAAGGATTTCTCATTAGACCCTTCCAACAAGCTATCTTTTGTAATGCTTCCCC
>Ga0209208_10001487_pt1 | contig 33154 bp, 26 predicted proteins | sample S1TSphfallax_3_FD_187694 | JGI IMG/M metagenome (GOLD analysis project Ga0209208, IMG submission 187694) | Host-associated microbial communities from peat moss isolated from Minnesota, USA - S1T2_Fd - Sphagnum fallax MG (SPAdes) (version 2) | ecosystem: Host-associated > Plants > Peat moss >...
TTTTTTAAAATTTATATTTATTATTTACTATTTATATATATTTTTAAATTTTGGATCGTGGAGTCATGGATTACATTTTTTTCATGGCGTGCCATGACAAATCTACATGTCATGAAAATAATTTGATTTATTTTATATTTATCTGATTTGTTGACAAAAATGTTTTTACACCATTTAAGCATGATGTATATGTTTGTAAATTACATTTGTAAAAGATACATTAATGTAAACATCCATCAAAGATTGAACCCAAAACCTCATGGAATCACACTAAGGTTTTAACCACCAAACCACTTCAACAATTTATTAATAAAAATGAAAAAGTTTAACTTTATCATGTTTGGCTTGAAATTTTTAAGAAATTCAAACTTTAATATACATTTTCTTTTGCAAAAATTATTCAAGTGTTACAAATCAAAAGATGATCTTGAAGTTTATTCAATCATGTATTCAAAAAAATATTATATTTTACAAATATTAAATTTACAATGTATTTTTAAAAACTTCAAATAAAATTTCATGAATAAATCAACATATTTTTTTTTATTGAAGTAACCTAAAATCTTTGTTGGAGGGTGCAAAAGTGTAGATGTTGTGCATTTAATAGGAAGAAATTGAGAACCAATTGCTATAACTGTACCAATTCTTGATCACATAAATGGCCATTATGTTAGGTCAAACAGGGTAGCTCTTAAGCATCATGATTTCAAAAAAGATGTTGATCTGGATGCTCATGTCGAAGTGTTCAATTATGCAGTAAAAGCAAATGCAAAGACTGAATACATCATAATGTGTTTAGCTATATGTTAAGAGATATGACATCGGACTGGTGCCATAATTACATGTCAAAATTTCCCAACTATATGTTTTCGGAGCTTACACATGCATTTTGCAAACATCATCCAAATATTTAAAATGACAAAAAAAATACATGGAATTGAAAAATATGAATTAGGAGGAAACTGAGTGGGTGGAGGTATACTATGAACATATTCAATAGTTGGTTCATGGTTTACAAGTACTAACCATAGACAATTTTCTAACTATTGTGTTTGGAGCAAGTTTGCAATCATACCTTTTAATTGTGATTACAAGAATGAAACGGTCAACATTACAACAACATAAGGAAGCGGCAATGTTATGTGAAGAAGTTATGACTACTATAGAAGTAAGGAATGCATTATTAGTACCACAGAGTATCAAATATGCAATACCAGCAAAAGCACAAAGTACTACATGGAAGATTGACAAACATTGCACAAATTGTGGGATGACAAATCATAATGTGGAATCATGCAAAAGGAAGAAAAAATAGACCACGATGGCAACCATACAGGTGACACAACCAAGTCAAAAACCATAGAAGACATCTTTATATGCATGTCACATTTGTGGTTTGAATGCCCATAAAATGGTAGATTTTCCAAAGTTTACAAAGATGTTGAAAATGTTTCATGGGAAATTTGTGATAGTAGTAGAGGTTCAACCTATTGATGAGACACCACTACTATAAAATGTGGGTGCAATTCACTAGTCTTCATTCATTAGACCAATGAATTCACTCCTTCCCCACTAGTCTTCGTTCACTATAACCAATGAATTCATTCAAAATCCAATGAAATCACTTAAATATTCAGCTCTTAGATGTAAGGTCGTCACCACATTCATCATCATCTTTGGAATGTGTAGAAGGGAAGGTGTATAATGTGAAGATACAATTTGCATAAATAATAATTCAAGACATAGATATAATTAGAACATTTGCAATTGAGTTTTTGTGCAAAAGTAGACAATGTTGGCGTGTAAAATAACAAACATGAACATGAGTTACATCAATAGATCCAGTGTGCATTGAAGAATTAGAGGAAGACAAAGCTAAGGAACATCATTTCATGGCAGCACAAACAATGCAAAAGGACACAAGGGAGGAAAACGTTTGTCGTGCAAGAAAAACAATTATTCATAAAAGTGTAGTTGATAGTGCAACAAGCCATAGAGGTGCAAATGATGCCAAAAGCATAGTGAAGGTTGATGGAAATGGAGCAGCGTGAAGTCAAAATAGTAGTGAAAAGAAGACGCACAATCCTAGACAAAGCTACACTTATGGATAAAGGTATTAAAATTCCAAATCTTGAGCGTTTTATGTGGACATAAACAAAACCAATTTATGATAAACATATAGAGTGGATGGAAAATTGGAAGGATATTGTTGCGAAAAAAATATTGGGCTTCTAAAGCAGGGCTTGTGCCTTTGTTTCTGATGGGGTGGGAAGCACTAATGCCTGATGTAATGTTGGAATTTTCTAAACACATTATTGATCAAGGGGGCAAATATCTATTTTGGGCATAAGGATAAGGTGTATGTAATTAGTAAACAATTGATTGTAGATGTTTTTGGAGTGTGTGCAAAAGGGTATGTAGAAGAATTGAAAGGACAGGTCAGTAAGTCACTAGCAATTCAGGCATTATAGAGTTGTAAACTTGAACTTGCAAATTCTTTTGCAGATCAATGGAATGCAAAGAATCTGGGTTTGCCATAATTTGTCAGATATCTTGCCATTATATTTGTCATTTATCAAAGGGAGAAAGTAGAATATTTTAACAACAAAAATGTTATTACATTGGTGAGAGCAGAGAAGGGGCAACATGTACATTGGGCACAAATTATATTGAATAGTTTGTGTAGTGAGTTAAGTAGGTGGTATAAGTATGTTAAGGAGAATAAGGGGGATAAGAAATATACCTATCAATTTGCCTTCGTATGCAAAAATATTTGAATATCTATTTGTGCATCAAAAGGACAATCCAAAGAAACCACCAACCAAGGTTTTTAAAACTAGGGAGGAAATGTAGAGAACACTAAAGAACAAAAAGAAAGTTGTAGCAAACTCTCCAAGAAGTGCTCTCAAGAGGAAGAGTAGAATTGAGGAAAGACGAACCTTGGGCTTAGGAGTGAAGAGGGAACATGTGAGCACAAATTTGAGGGCACAAAAAATGATGAGGGGCAAACTGGAACCATTTGTTGTACCAACAATGGTAAGGGCAATGCCACCAATGGTCCAGGTAGTTAGACAAACTACGACACTACCACATATGACATCTCCACATGAAATATAACCAAGGGAACAAAGGAAGAAATACCACAAATGACATCGCCACAGGAAAGGCAGTTGCAGGAGCAAAGTAAGGAGTTAAAAGGGAACATGACATAAGGTTTCCAAAGGGTGAGGAACATCTGTACTTTGAAAGGGATGTATGTGAAGATTGGATGGAGACCATTGGAAGTCCAAAACATTTTCAACATTTACAACAACAACAAACACAGGAAGGTCTACATGCTACTGAATTATAAACATAAAGAGTGGTGACACAACATGTTTTTGAAGAGTTTATATCGACATAACTATATGTACCACCTAGCAGGCCAAAACCTATAGAAGGATTCCCATTTGAATTTGAACTAGGGATAATAATGGTACAAGAGTTAGGATCGTATGCAGCAGGATCTGGAGATCCTACAACATAGACAAGTACACCAAAGTCAATTGAGGAGGTAACTATAGAAATAATGAAAGCATATAAAGTAGCTAAGTTATTTCAAACCATGGCAATTGTGATTTTGAATATGGGGAATTTGACCTTGGAGGTAAACACTCTAAAAAACATATCGGTTACAAGGGAGAAGGAAAAGGCAATGTTACATGAGGAATTGGATAAGGAGAGAGAGTTCCAAAAGGGGTATAAGCATAATGTGGAAATTTGGAGGAAGAACATGGCAAAAGCTGAGTGGAAAAATAAAATATTCATTAGAAATTTATAAGATGACAATGACAGTTCAAAGGTAGCACACCATGGCTGAAGTTGTAGGATGAAAAATTACATAATTTAAAACAAAAGGTTGAAATATTGGAAACCATAGACATGAAGTGCACATAAGCTATTTCATCATAAGAAACAACAAGCTTTGGATAGTCGAGTGAAAGCACTGACTAAAGAAAAGAAGGAAAAGGAGAATGTTCTAATAGATTTGGAATTGATCATTTTAAAGAATGTGTCTCTATTGTAGTTTAAGGAGCTTAGAATAAATACAATAGAGGTAGAAAAAACGCAGTTCGTGGAAGACAAGAAAGAGTATCAGAGAACTTTGTAGCACCTACAAGCACAGTTGGAAAGGGCACATGAACATAGGAAGAGTTTGGATCCAATTCGTATCAAGAAAAGATTAGAGGATTATGAACAAATGTTGCAGTATTGTACACTAATGACGACGAAGAACATGATGAAGGACTTTGAGGCAGAATATGAAGAATGGTGGGAGGTTACAAAGGAATATTTTACAAAGGAGTTGGAGAAGAATCTAGCTTAGCATAGAACTAATGAAAGAATTTTGAGCAACAAGTTGGAAGCTTATCAAAAGAAATTTCCAAATTTCATCTGTGGGAATCCAACAAGTACAAAGGTACCAGGCTAAAATGAAGAAATAGAACTAGGGCCTAGTGGAACAACTCAAGAGGAGGAAATAGAGATTGAAGAATCATAGGACCTCAAAAGTGGAGCAGCTTAGGAAGAGGAGGTATAGGTAAAGATACCACATGACTTTAGAGGAGGGGTTCAAAAAGAAAAAAAACTAGAGGGAATTCAAGAACAAGAAAAGGTGGAGGCTTTTTTAACAATAGAAGAAGAGATATCCAAGATACAACATCTTGATATTGAATCACAAATTGAATTAGTGGGGGAGGAGATCAGAACTACAAAGACAAACATAGATATAAAACCATTGCTTTCTATGTAGATTGGGTTACAACATTCTGGTAGGGGAAATAGATGTTTACAAGGATATAGAATATTGTCATTTCATTTTTGTCATTTTACAAGGATTTCGGGGATGAAATCCAAAGTATAGAGGGGGTAATGTTAAGGGGGTAAGCTAAGTATGTGATTTGGGATGAACAAGGTAGTTAGGATAAACATTAATTAGGGAATTTTGAATTTTTGTTGCTTTGGATCATTATGACGTGACTTGGGATGGTTCTAAAAGGGGGAGTTCTAGAGAACAAGAGGAGGAGAAAAAGAAGAGACATTGTGTTTTTTTTTTTTTTTTTTTTTTGAGAATAATAGGAAGAACTATAAGTACTTGCAATAAAAAACCACAAACTTTATTTTTATATAACATAGATTTTAAACATTGTTTTGGGATTTCTTTCAACAAAACATGGGATTATGTTATAACTTGGATTGATGTTTTTAATAATATAGAGAAACACAAACTTTTACAATGAAGTATATGTTCATCTTTTGTGTGAATTTTTTCTAGTGTTAGATTATGATGAAATGAATTGCAGTGTTAAGTTTGTTCAAACTTAAGACAAAAATAGTGAACATAGGCATGTGAAATGCAAATCTGTTGTTACAATAATTTGAAATATTCTACAAGAATTTAAATTTCACTTCTACCAATAGACATGCCAACTTGCAATGTTGTTGAAAGTGTGCATAACATCTAGTTGGAGCAATTGAAAAATTCAGCACTTCCTTGTACACAACAACATGTGAAAACTATGTTTGTCCTTTTGAACGATCCATAGTTGGAACGTCCTTGCAAGGTGGTCCATATGGCCATGGCCATGATAGGAATTCATTCCAATTGAAGAGGGCCCACATGCTAAAGGATGTTGCCAAACTTATGATAGTCGTTGCCAATTATGCCTCTAGGTTTTCATTCACAACATGAATTCTTCACCTTCAAGGTGAGAAGGTGTTTGGTTTGGCCAAACATAACACCAACTATTTTCATGGGGTAAATGATGAATCACATAGGCCAAACCACATCAATATTTCTTGTCCATGTGTGGTTGTTGCCCCAAGTCAACCCAACACTATGGACGAAATGCACCATATCCATCGGCTACCATTTAGTTCATGAACCATGTATCTTATAGTTTTTCAAGGTGGGATAGAGGTTAAAGAGATTATATGTGGGGATGGTATGTGGAAGATTGATTGCACTAGTAGAAATTAACCAAAGTGTAACCACTTTATTTGCAATTACATGCGATTATTAGTTATTTGTAACTACATTTGGACATTTTTGCACCTATTTCTTGTGTTGGTCATATTTGGGACTACACTATAACTAATTTGTGACTATTTTGGTGTTCATCCTTCCATGTGAACAAGATCTAGTTTGGTTTTCATCCAATAAGAATAATTTATGTCCCATTAGTTGCAAATGTGACCAATTTAGTTGCAACCTTATGAATATACAAAGGTGTATTTTGTGAATTTTAAAGAATATAGTTGGGTGTATTCAAATTTATAAATGTATATTTAGAATGTATATGAACAATCATATTACATGTGTATTCAAATATTATTATTATCATAAATGGCTTCAATATTATGGTTACATTAATTAGTGTATATTTTGAGTATATTAAAATTTTATGTAAAAAAAAAAAAAGTAAAAACAACCAAAAAAGATTACAAAAAATTTGCCCAATGTTAGGTTGAATAATGACCATGGCTTAATATGATGAAGCTAGTAAAAGGCAGTGCAAACTTTAACACCTAGACTAATTGGCTAGATATATTGATTAGTCTAAATGGTTTACTATTAATAATTTCTAGTTTTTCACAACCCTAGTTTCATGTTTATAGGTGAAGATTGGGATGTGAAAAAATATTTTTGTAAGGTCAAATGTTGAATATGGGTGGAATTGTTTTTAAGTTCACATTTTAACCTCATGATCGTGAAATAACATTTCATTTTCGAAATGTCCTTGCATAATGTAGGGCAATATGACAAGCTTGCCTCCTACTAGTATGGCAAAAAACTACAAGCATGAAGACAATCATACACAAAGATGAAGATGTGTTAGAGTAGATATGAATATGTTCATGACCATACTTTCTCATTAACATCTATAATATATTAAAATTGGTGGTGATTGGCTAAATATACTACAATAGGTATGAATAACATAAATAGACCTATTTTTTGCATCACAAGGTAATTGTCAAGTAGTTAATTGATTTGATTTGAAAGGAGATGGTGCCCATTACACCTTAATAAACTAGTTTTAAAAAGGTTTAAGGCTTCGTGTCTACTATAAAAACTTTTGAAGGTTCATTTGGTGTGTGCTTCATAGTGCTTTGTTCCCATGCCATTGCTCAACTATTGATTGATGTAAGCCACAAACATTTTTTATGGTAGACACCAAACCCTTGGTTTTTTATTTAATCAAATATGTTCATTGTCTCACGCATTTACTTGACCACAACTTTGGGTGAAAAATTAAATTTATTTCCATCATACATGGGTCTTGATCTACATGTTGCTAGTTGCCATTAGCTCTAACATAAAAAAATGTTTGCAAGTATGAAGAAAATTTTCGCATCCATTTTAACTCATTTTTTGGTTCATATTTGAGCATGAGTTTCTGTGGCTATCTTATTTATGGAGGGGTTGCATGTGGCTAGTTGCCATGAGTTTTAACATACTATAAGTTCACAAGTATGAAAGAGCATCTTCACATCCATTTTAACTCATTTATTTGTTCATATTTGAGCATGAGTTTTTGTGGCTATCTTATTTATGGAAGGGTTGCATGTTGCTAGTTGTCATTAGTTCTAGCATACTACAAGTTCGCAAGTATGAAAGAACATCTTCACATCCATTTTAACACATTTTTTGGTTCATATTTAAGCATGAGTTTTCGTGGCTATCTTATTTATGGAGGGGTTGCATGTTGCTAGTTGCCATTAGTTCTAGCATACTATAAGTTTACAAGTATGAAAGAGCATCTTCACATCCATTTTAAGATTTTTTTTTTTCATATTTGAGCATGAGTTTCCATGGTTATCTTATTTATGGTGGGGTTGCATGTTGCTAGTTGCCATTAGTTCTAGCATACTATAAGTTCACAAATATGAAAGAGCATCTTCACATCCATTTTAACACATTTTTTCTCCATATTTGAGCATGAGTTTCCATGGCTATCTTACTTATGGTGGGGTGCATGTTCCTAATTGCCATTAGTTCTAGCATGCTATAAGTTCATAAGTATGAAAGAGCATCTTCACATCCATTTTCACACATTTTTTCTTTATATTTGAGCATGAGTTTCCATGGCTATCTTACTTATGGTGGGGTGCATGTTGCTAGTTGCCATTAGTTCTAGCATATTATAAGTCTACAAGTATGAAGGAACATTTTCACATCCATTTTAACACATCTTTTTCTTCATCTTTGAATATGAATTTCCATGCCTATCTTATTTATGGTGGATGTAAGCAAAGCTAGAACCTTAAATTTGCATTAATTTTTTGGTCATCTTTGTCTTGCATGGGTTGTTCACACTTGAAAGCAAATCAAATTGGAAGCTTAAACATGTGCTAATATATCTCTTCATCTTTGCACATGAATTTATTTTGAAGGATTTAAAACATGTCATTTCCACTTTTAATTTTGTGATTATCAAGACTTCATAGCCAATGTTACTTGACTAAAATGATTAACTATATATAATTTGATTAAAATATAATTATCATATATTTTGACTCATTAAGCATGTCTAATATCATTGAATCCAAATTTTACTTTAGTCATTTTGGAATTTAATTACAGATGGACTATGTGACACCTACATGAATATTCAAGTTGTAATGTTTTCATTATATTCTATAATTCAAAGTTCAAACAATGATATGTCACAATGCACAACTAAAAATACTTGACACATTTGTGAATATTATAATTAAATTAACATGATTAAACTCTAATAATCAAAGGTGACATGATGTCAACATGTGTAACAATCAATGTTTAAAATTACATGTAATAGTGAAATTTATAAATTTATAAAATCTAATACTATGTGTTTCAAATTTTTAATTAATTTCATTATAGAGTTATGTTATTGAATTATTCAATTAAAAGCTTTACATTTTTTTAAATAGATATTCTGAATTAATTGAACGTCTTCAAATGTGAAATTAAAGAGATTTGAAATTATTGAAATATTTTAAGATGTGAAATTCATTTAATATAATATAATATAAACGTATTATATTGGGATTTATGGTCCAAATTTTATTTTAAATATTTATTTTTTTGAAATTTGAAAGTAAAGACATTGACAAATTAAAAGGAATGAAATAAAATTTAAAATTTTAATTTGATTTAAAATATTTTTTCATTCAACCCAATCTAAATTTAAAACATTAAATTCGAAAATTTGAAATAATTTACAATATGTAATTAGATAAATTTAAAAACTCAATATAAGTATGAAATTGAAAAATGAAAATTAGATAATGAAAATAAATTTAGGTGAAAAATTCCATTATGAACATTAAAATTTACATTTAAATAACATATTTTTAAATGTTTATTGAAACACACATGTGTTTATATTTATGTGATTGCATTGTAAGTCACATGATACACCACATGAAATGTTGGTTAGATGGTTAAGGATTTGGCTTATGGCCATGATTGTGAAGGTTCCATATTTTTCACTTATGATATCCTATAATTTTGAGTTACATGATTAAAGTTAGTAATGTCAACATGGGATGAAAATAACGCTAATGGTAATAACAAATTATCTATGTATAAACACACACACATAGGGTTAGCAATTGACTAGTGAATAGGCTTGATGTTTGTCCAAAAACATTATTTAAAAATATTTTAAAAAGGTTATTGGGTCTAGTCAAAATTTAAAGAACCAATGATGTCTCTTCAAATCAATCCTTAGAAAGGAATGGGTAAACTAACCATTGATGTGATAGAATAAGATTGGTTATTTTTAGAAAATAAAAATTATTCCATGATTTATTAGTTGAAACAAGTTTTTTTCAACCTTATGATTGAAAATTTTCTTTAATTTATTATTATATTAATGTATGTATGAAAAATTTCAAAAAAACATCATTTTCAAATTGTTTCAAATTCTTTTAGGAGTTTGTTAAATAATGAAAACATTGATTACATTGTGTTAAAAATGTTTTTGTTATTCATTAGAATGATTTCAAACGTATCATCTATTCTTATAATATATTATGTAATATGAATGTTGTTATATAAGTAAATTCAAAAATTCCAACTTTAATTTAAATTACCATTTTAAGACATTAAGTATTCACAAACAATGATCACAACTGAACTCTTTGGGTTGACTATGTCAATTAACACTTTCAATCAACATAGACACAACATATTTGACCCTTTCACTATTAGGAAATGTGTCCTAGTTCATTGTAGGTTTCACTAGATTTTTTGAGTGAATTTGGACATTTTTACCTAGTGAAATTGTTTAACCCCCTAGTGAACGAGGACCAATTGCTACAGACAATGAATTGTTTCAGTAATACCTAGTGAAACAAGGTTACTTTCAAGTGATATATAAATTTACTAAACCATTCACTTGTTAGTTAATTAACTAACAATCATGGAAATCAATTAAAATTTGATTATTTAATATATAATATTATTGATAATATTACTATTTTTTTAACCTATGATTTATTGACACATGTCACTACATAATCTAGGTAGGCCACATAATCAATCCTAAGCATCTATTTTAGGAATTCGATAGGGGAATATTTGGTCAACATACCATTGTTGACTACACAAAACACTATTCATGAAGTTTGATCCCTTGACCTTTGAAATGGAAGGAGACACCTTTACTATGAAGTCACCCCACTTGTTGTGATTATATGTTACATTACATTTTATTTATCAAATACTTCAATTTAAACATTATAAAAACATAAACTTTCAAAATTCATATCTTATTGAAATTTTGTTCAAATGAAATGATTCGAGTTTACTTTTTTTTAAAAATTCAATAATGTACATAATTACATTTATTTCCTTTTCAAAGTTTAAAATCATTCAAAAAAAAAGTTGAATATCATTATTCAATAACATTTCAATGACCATTTTTTTGATTTTTTAAATTTAATAAATGGATATTTTTTTGTTAATATAATAAAACTACTTATGCTAAACTACTTTTAATTATTATATGACTATTTTTCATTAATTTAAATCGTTTCACCCTACAATATTTACGACTATTTATGGTTATTCTCAATTATTTTTGGTTATTTCACCTTAGGCTACTTTTGGTTATTCTAAGTTACTTTTGGTTCTTTTAACTTATTCCACCTTAAGTTATTTTTAACTATTATAAGTGTTTTTGGCTATTGTAAATTATTTCAATTTAGGCTATTTGTAATTATTATAAGTTACTTTTGGTTATTAAAGGTTATTTCACCTTAAGTTACTTTTGTCTATAAAAATTATTTCACCTTAGATTATTTTTGGCAATCCTAAGCAATTTAATATATGGTTATTGATAGTTCATTTATTAAGGCTATTGGTGGTTATGAATGGCTATTGGTACCTATTCTATTAGTGACTATTAATGCTTATTAGTGGTTATTCTAATAATAGTTAGTGGTGGCTATTCTATTAATGGCTTTTCTATTAATGGCCATTACTAATATTTGTATTGGTGGTTATTGGTGGCTATTATATTAATGGTTATTGATGGTTATTCTATTAATAGCTATCGGTGGTTATTCTATTAATGGCTATCGGTGGCTATTTTATTAATGGTTATTAGTGGTTATTCTATTAATGGCTATTGGTGGTTATTCTATTAACGCCTATCGGTGGCTATTCTATTAATGGCTATCGGTGGCTACTATATTAACGGTTATCGGTGGTTATTCTATTAATGGCTATCGGTGGCTATTCTATTAATGGTTATCGACGATTTTTAACTATTATATTAATGGCTATTGGTGAATATTTTGTTATTATATATTGGTGGTTATTAATGAATATTATATTAATGGCTATTGGTGGCTATTTTATTAATGGCTATTGGTGGTTATTTCGTTGTAAGCCATTGGTGTTTATTTTATTGTTGGTTATTGATGGTTATTTTATTAATGATTATTAATGGTTATTATATTATAAGTTATTGTTGGTTATTATATGTTATATTACAACTATTGATGATTATTGTATTATAAATTATTGTTGGATATTCTATGTTATAATATCATAAGCTATTAATAGTTATTATATTATAGGGTATTAAATTATTTTAAATTATTATACTTAGGATAAAATAATTTATAATAACATAAAGTAGGATGACCTTGAATAACTGAAAGTATAACTTGAAATAAGATATATTAATTTAAAATAAAATAACTTAAAGTATAGCCTAAAGTTAGTTGAATAATTTAATTTATAATAACTTAAAAGCTTATAATAAACTAGTTAAGATACTTTAAGGTAAAATAACATATAATAATTTAGGGTACAATAATTCATAATACCCTATAATAACATAAAATATAACTTAGAATAATTAAAATACCTAAAAATAATATAAGGTATATCATAAAACAACATAGATAATTTTTTTTTAAAACATAGAAATAAATGTGTTTACTATAGTGAATTATAATAGTGAATTATGTAAACTAGTAATGAAACATGATGTTTACATAGTGATATTATAATGAAATCAGTAAAATGCAATGAACTTGTTTCACATTTAGGGTCCCATAGTGATTTAGGTTAGTAAATTGCACCCCACTTTTGTAGTAGTGTTTTGATCATTCAATGTGTCATTGTGCTCCAAAATTTGACATTGAAGCAATAATATTTGAAAAGATTCCTTGATTAGAAGTGGAGGAGCATTTGAAATGGTCCTAGAAATGGTGGTTCCTTTTATATTCAACCAACTATGTTGATCTCTTAATTGATAATTACTTCGATAAAAAAAGGTTGGAAATTCTGCCAAAGTACTAATGATAGGGACACAGAGACGGTAAGGAATTGATTAAAAGTATATTTCGATCCAAAAGGTGCATCAAGCAATAATCCAAAAGGAACCGGTTAGAAATGCTAGCAAAACAAACTAAGGATAACAACATGGAAAAGGTGAAAAGTCAACCAAAAGTTTATTTCCGAAAGGTGCATCAAATGGTAATTCAAGAGGAAGGAGTTGGAAATGTTCGAAAAACAAACTAAGGATATGGACACAAAGAGGGTGAAGAGTTGGCTAAAATTCTAATTCCAAGAGGTGCATTAAGCAATAGTCCAAGAAAAATGGGCTAAAATTGTTGGCAAAGTGAACTGAAAATAAAAACACAAAACATGCAAAGAGTTGGTTAAAAGTCTAATTCCAAAAGCTGCATTATGTGGAAGTCATTTAGAGAAATGGACTAGAAATGTTAGCAAAACAAATTGAGGACGGGGACACAAAAAGGGTGAAGAGTTGGCTAAATGTCTACTTCCAAGAAGTGCATCAAGCAGTAGTCCAAAATAAATGGGTTACAAATGTTGGCAAAGTGAATTGAGGACAGGGAAATAAAAAGGGAAAAGAATTGGCCAAAAGTCTATTTCTAAAAGGTGCATCAAGCAATAGTCCAAGTTAAATGGGCTTGAAATGTTGGCAAATTGAACTTAAAATATTAACATGGAGAGGGTGAAAAGTTGACCGAAAGTCTAAGTTTCCAAGAAGTGCATCAAAGTGATGGTCCGAAAAAAAGGGGTTAAAAATGTTCACAAAACATACTAAGGATAGGCATGTAAAGTAAGCAAGGAGTTGGCCAAAAGTCACTTCCTTGAAAGGTGCATAAAATAATAGTCTAGGAATTGGATCAAGCCCAATATTTGGTAACAATAATCAAAACATATTTTCAAGAGAGAAATGATGACAACATGCATTGCAAAGTGTTCATCTAAAACCTTATTATGCACATGAAGAAAGAGAAGACCAAAAACAAAATGATGCATGAGGTTGTCACCATGTTCTTATAAACCAAACATGCAACCTTTTTGCAAGAGTTCCACAATTTCTTGACCATTTGATATGTGATGGTTTTCCGATGTGAAAGTGTTCATTACCTTGTTACCAATTCTTACATAATTTTTACTTTTAAATTCCATAAGTTTCTGGTTTTCATAGTTTTTAATGGTGAAGGGTGATTATAACATTTACATTGGGTTTCTTTTACTTGCATATTGTTCTTTGGGTGTTGAAAGAAGTTGAAATTTACTTAAAATGGTATAATCATAATTTGAAATTGAATTATGTTATCTTTTTAAAACATAAGTTTAAAAATTTGTTTGAAATATTTTATCACCTTTTCTTTTAAAAAGGAAAATCATTTAATTTTTGTTTAATTTTTAAGAATTGGTTGTTGTAGTTGTCAAAGCATAAACATGATTCCAATCGTACGTGATTGAAAAATAAGATGAAAGGAAAAACCAAATTAAAAGGCACTATAATTAATTTTAAATATTGAAATACACCTTAACAGATTCAAAACCCTAGTGCAAAATACATAAATAAATAATTAATTACATTTTGAAATATGATATAATATTTTCACAAAAATTTGGCTAGCATTTGGGTGTGATTATAGTCAACTAAGCCAAAAACTATCTTGGACAACTTAAAAACTATTAATTTTCTCAAAGATATTTATGTAATGTCATTTTAATGTCATGTTGATAAAAAACATTTGTGCTAAATGATTTATATGAATGTTGAAGATTTATTTTTAAACCATTTAATTTAATAATGGCTTGCATTCATAATATTTAAGTTCAAAATGAATGGATTGCACTATAATGCATTGAAGATTTGTGTTGTTGACGATGGGTGAAAGTTCTAAATAATGATTTTAATGAAATGTGTTTTAGAAACATGTGTTAAATTTTGACATTTATATAATGATATTTCACCCCATAATATCTCATGTTCCACCAAAACTTGAAGCCATACACTAGTAGAAAAAAATGTTTTTTCGATTGGTTTTTCGACTTATTTTTAGTTGCAAGCCACAAATTTTACAACTAAACTCCTTTTAGTCGCACTAAAAAAGTCACATAAGAAAATTTAGTTGTAGGCAACATGGATTATAAATGTAAAAAGAAAGTCAAAGAAATATAATTTCATCCTTTCATTTATTGTACATGTATTGTCATTTGCGACATACCATGCGAATAATTTGGTCACCTTAACAACAAATGATGTGCTGCCAAGTGGCAACATTGTTTTAATATTTCAAAATTATTGTATTTCATCTTGAAAAAATCCACATCATCCATTTTGTATGGTCTTTGCATATGAAACATGGAAAAATAAAAAATTGTTGCATGGCATACTAATTGTGTCCATTTATTATTTGGTGTCACGGGGCATATAGTTATTGTCCATTTATCTTTTGAAGGCCAATTATTTGGTGACACATGGCACATTTAAGCCCTATAATTTAATATGTAAGATCTTTAATTAAATAATTAATTTTGGATTGCTTAATTTAATGTTAATAGGATGTCAACACATGAATAACTAAAAAAGGTTCAAGCTTGAAGAAGGAAGTAAATAGGTTTAGGTATTTTTAAGATAATGCTATTTTTTTTTGTTTTAGTATTTAAAGTTGAGCCTCTTTGGCTCATCCTTTAAATGACACTTGCACTTTGAAAATTTATAATGCACATATTTATATGATTTAGGCTCCACATTGCATCACACTACAAGTGATAATAATTAAATTTTTTTACATGGACGCAATAATTTTGTTGTAATCAATTTTGTTTTTCTAAAAAATAAATTTTTGTAAATTTCATTATATGTCATTTTGTTGCATTAATATTTTTTTACATTCTTGATTTGCTATGCAAAATGCCAATGCAAGACAACTTGAGCATCATTGTGCATGATTTCCACAAAGATTGTGACTTCAAAAACCTTTCTTCGATGCAAAACATACATTCCTAACACATATTTCTCCTCTTTGAACTTCTTCATCAAGCTCAACACCTTTTTAGGAATGTTGAAACACCCAACACAAATTGTGATGGTAACCTCCAAAAGTTTGTTCTTATGTTTTAATTTCCTTTTGCTTTTCTTTTACAAACCCCTTAAAAAAAAACATGACCTTCAATTTGAAGCAAACAAAGAAGAAAAAATGATAAGGCCCTTTAAGCAAATTAAAAGAAAAAAATGACCAACCCCCCTCCTCATTCAAAATGTGTTTGCCATGCACCCATGACCCAAGACAAAAAAGAAAAATCTCACAATCCACACTACCCTACCACCCCAACCACAAAATAAAATAAAAACTAGGTTACTTGGGTGCTTGATATCTCACCTTGTTGGCTACCAAGATTTTTTATTTCCAAATTTGCCCCTCGTCATTTTTGGCTTAGGCTAATGGTAGGGGCAAAATTATGGGGACAGAGTTTTAAAAGGAGGACTCTAGGAAAAAATATGAGATAAAGCATGTTGTTGTAAAAGTTCTATTGAAAATTTGAGGAAAAAATTGGAGACTTAATAAATAATTGTTGGACACTTAGTGGGAACATGAAAGAATGATATGAAATACAATTGGGAACACCAAGATTTTGAAAAACCTCATCTTGTCACACACCCCCTATCTTTACTTGTGTGTGTTGCAAAAATCAATTGAAATCTTGTTCCAGGACCTATAGATATAGGGCATTTTCAAAAAATTGAAAAATCTAGGACCAGACAAATGTTGTTGGATTCTTGTTTTTATATCCTTGTTTTTAAGGATAATCAAAGGAAGTATTGTCACATAAAAAAGAGAGGGGAAGAGAAATTGCTTTCTTCCACAACTTTATAATTCCCACAATTGCCCAAAACCTGAAACAAAAGCTATAATTCCCCTTTGTTCCTTTTTTTCCCCTCGTGCTGGGTGTTTTGTTTAATGGAATTTGCAAGAGTTTCATCATTTTAAAGTTGACAAACAAATCTGAAGCAAGACAGCTACATTAACACAATTTATTTATCCATTGTAGGTCTTCCTAAACCCTAATCAAAAGTACTAACAATTGTACAAGTGCACCACCAACCCTCAAACTCATCTCAATGACTTTCCCATCAAGAAACTTTGAACAACGACCCCATTGCCCCCATTCTCTCCAATAAATGCCATTGATCCTCTAAATAATTAATTTCCCTTCCACACATTCTGGTTCTTCCAACAGCCTAAAGTTAGTTTTGTTGCTTCCTTTTGTTGGCCTTGCCTACCAAGGGAAGAAGGATATATATAGTGTTTAGATTCATTATAGAGTATAGTAGCTTAAGGGATTTGGACCCCTAGATAATAGCCTGGTCTATTTTTATATGAGGATATTTGAAAGATGGTATTTTGGCTTGTGTTGAAACTTGAGATTAGTTATAGAGTTGTAAAATCTTGAAGGACTCAGGTTTCTTTTAAAGGATTTTTTTGAAGATAAATTTTTTGCATGTTGAAATATTTGAGTTTCCATAAGTCTCTTTTTGCTTTAAGATACTTTTTAATGTAAATGGCAAGGCCACAGTGTGACACACCCCATGTTTTCATCCTCAATCTATTCAAGTCAAACTTCCATCCTTAAAGATTTTTCAATCCAAACCTATTCACAATTCATAAAAAAAAATCAAGACAATATTCGACATCAATGTATTTCAATACATTAGATAATGTTATTTTGTTGTAGGTAAGAAAATGTTAAAAAACCTGGAACAATGTACTAGTTGCCTATTACATGGGCAAGGCCATTTATTTTACAGCTTGTGTTCAAATGTATATAACTTAAGGCTAGGTATGGCTATGGGGAACTCGGTTTTAGTTGAATGTGATATGTGGGGGCAAGACATAGCATGAATCTACCCTATAGCATGGTATCCTCTAGAGATGAACAAAATATGGTTCTGGTTATATACTAATGTTGGCCAGTTAGGTTATCAATATCAAAAACAAAATTGGATGTCAATTGAGTTATCAATATTTTGAAGGTGATAATTGTCTTGTTATGCAAAAAGGTAGGTTATCAAAATAATTAGTTGATAACCATCAGTTATCCTGCCAGCTATTTGTCAATTATAGGTCTTTTAACAAAAAATACAAAATAAAAAATCCCTACTTTTTTGGTTTTCTATTATGGATGACAATCAAGTCATCCTCCAAGTAGGTTATTAAATGGTTATCAATCAAATCAAAGAAAATTAGGTCATTTTCTTGCATTGATGGGGTGGTTTTAATATTATTGTTATTAGTATTATTATCACCTAGCCAAGTCCCTCACCTACCATTGGAACTTCTACTTTGTTCCATCACCTTTCATGTGATGACCATCACCACCACCACCCACGAAAACATGAAATTAACTTGCAATCTTCAAAGTTAAAGTAAGAAAAAAATCAAAAGGTTTGTGACAACCTCACCCAAAATCCAAACCTTGGAAACAAATCCAATTGGAATCAAATTGAAAACAATCTCCTCCTTTATTTGTTGTTGGCAATCATCTCCAAAAACAAACAAAGTCACACATTTGTATTTGACATATTCATATGTGTGACTTTGTTGTCATCAAGCTTTGACACCCATTTCAAAAGAATTGACATTTGCTTACTTTCCTGTTGCCATGTTGTATTGTGTTCAATACATGTATGGATTTCTCTCTCTTGTTGTTTGGCATCACGTGTTTGTATTGTACCATGGAATTGAATGATACATGTGGTTGAAGCATTAGAGGAGTATCCATCAAACATGGGACAACAAGCCACAAAGGAGAAAGAGCAAGAGGAAGGAGAAGAAGAGGAAGGAGATGATGATCCTAGTCCCATTGACACCAAGCCCGAATGTGAAGTGTCATGTAAACCAAGGTGTGTAAAGCAATTGCTACATTATGAGGTGTCTGTGATAATTCCCCATTCCCATATCTGGTGGTGTCTCTTACACATCTTCTTGGGTTGTATCTAGGTGTGCTTCTTCACTTCCCGCTATTTGTATAATTAGAGTCCTTCAGATAATTCAGGGTTCATAATTCTAGTCACAAACTACTATATTTTGATTTAAAACTGTGTTAATCTTTTCACTATTGCATTGGTATTCAAATCTAGTTCCATTGCTTTTGATACATGTTTTTTGCATTTTGTTGGCCACCATCCCTGGTGAGAAAACTTGCATTACATGAAGGAAGAACGATGCAAAAAGTCTTTGCAAAGAGTTTTGAGTACCGAGTGTCACCTTCCATCTTTTGATGGTGATCTCAATACTTTGCCTACTAGGGTTTTTGTCCATGATTTACCAAAAGCTACTAAAGAAAAGTCCAAATGGGAGGAAATGAACAACCATCTAGTGTTGGACATTTGTGGTGAAGGAATCAATGCCCTTTGAGTGAGGGGTGCAAATGAGTTCCTTTGAAAATGTCTATAACAAACCGATCGATTAAATCTTAGTGCAAAAGCAAATTACTCATTTGATGATCTTAGTGGCAGGCTTGTGTAAAAGCAAGTTGAAAGTTCACCTGGGAAGCACTTGTACTGGCCAGTACTTTGATTACTCCGGCTGCATTGACTAATGTGTGAGTATAATATTGTTCACCTTCTATGACCTTCACCCAATACCATCAAAGTTCATTTGAATTCTTCATCTCATGAACCCACTAATATTTTGATGGCCAGTTTGATTTCTTGATTCCTCCCACACATTTTTGCTGGATGATTGAATGTCTTGCAGTTTTTGGCACTTTTGAAATAGCATTTCCAAAGCCATAACAATCTGTTGCTATGCTGATAGTTTCAATATTTGGAACTTGCAGGTGGCACTCAAAATCTTTCAAACATTGAAATAAGTGTCAGCTCCATGTGCTTGGATTTCCATTTCTGGAAAGTGGAGATACTCTTTTCATTTATCCTGGTATCACCACACTTTGATTTCAAGGATAGATCGAAACAATGAAAGAAAAAGACTAAGGACAATATTGTTTCAATTGGCCTTTTGCCATGCAAAACTTTCATGACCACCCCTTTGAAGGATTGAACTGGTTGGTTGTGTATTAACTGGGACTTAGCTCTCCAAGTCTAAAGTAATGAATGTTAAATCACTAGCTAATCATGAGAGGGAAAAAATGTGCATTCTGAACTCTGACTATTACTGCACTCAAAATATACTATTTTGATCTGTAAATGTTCCTTGATCCAAAAAACTGAAAGCAAATTGTTGCTAATTTGACATTCATTATCCATCATAGGTTGTCATGGTAGCAATGTGGGTGTTTGAATGGAACACAATGGGCACTGAAAATGAGAATATGTTGCTCCTACATTGAATAAATTTTATGCACATTTCTATGATAATTGTGACGAAAAGTTGTTACATGTCTATTGCCTTACCTCCAAGTTCAGGGGATCTTGTCCACATTATCGCTGTCATTAATCTGTCATCCATAGTGATGTCAAGGTTGGAACTTGCATTCTCTTGACTCATCCTGACATATCTGTAATAGACTTTGCATCGAGCCATTCATTTTCAGTTTCAGAACAACGAGCCCTGAAAACAAGAACCCATAAACGTGACTGAGAACACAAGAGTAACACAGACATATGCATGCATTTGTGAGAGAGCAAACACTAGAGAAAAGTTTAAGCAAAGACCATGCCTAAAAGAGTTCTCTCTCTCTCTCTCTCTCTCCACAAGTCCTGATTCCTGCAATGTACAGTTGAAAGGATGCCTCATAAAAGTTCAAAAACCATCACCCATGAACCAAGCCACTGTGAACCTGGCCCATGAATCAACATTGTACACTTGCACACACACACACACACACACACAGAGTTTACAACATGCTGCTTGGTTGCAGTCAAAGGAGTTGAATGTGGATTTGGCCATCAAAGATCTGACATTCATGAGTAGCAATGATGAGATCACGTTGATCATATACATATGTACAGGGCAATTCTGAAAATAGAGAGGATCCACAAAACAAAGAGAACATACACAAATGTGCACAGCAATTCTGGAAATAGAGAGGACCCCAAAAAACAAGAGAACACACACTTATGTGCACAGCAATTCTGGAAATAGAGAGGACCCCAAAGAACAAGAGAACCATATGAAACCTCAATGACAATTCTAGTACCACTGAAACGATGAAACCGGGAAATCGAGGAGAGGGCACAAGATGCTGGGAGATAGAGAATCATGACAGCGGAGCTCAACAACAGGTGCAGTTTGCATTGGCCATGGTTGTTCTTGCCAGCAGCAATGTAGACTGGAGCTGTTACGTGCACAGCTTCTTCTACCTATGAGGAGGGCAGGCTGCTTCCGTGTCTCTCCAATATGGTCTCTGCTTGGTGGATCAATCAGCCCTAAGCCTCCAATAAGACCTGTTGAGAGATCACTGATGATGACGCCATACAGAAGATTGTGCATCACCCAACACATCCATCAAACAGGGCTGGGTTCTTCACCATCGTCATGCAGCAATGTCAGTCATCACTTAGCATGCATCCGAGACAGAGACAGAGAGATAGAGAGACGGGGAGAGATTTGAGCAATCTTCGGTGTGTTCGGTGGAAAGAGGTTTGAAGAGAGAGATGGGCAGCAGCGGTGTTGTTGTGTCTGCTTCTCCTTTGTCTTGCATATGTTGGGATTCTCACCATCACTCTCGCATTCTTCTTCCCTCCTCGTGCCTGGGGATTCTTCAATCTCCGCATTTTGAGCACTCAATTCAGCAGCAGCTGCTCAATTCCAACTTGTTCAACAGGCTGTGGAAATCACAGCTGTTCTCCTCAGCAGCAGCTGGAGATTGGGTGTTGAGAAGCAGTCGTCAGTCCCCCTCCTGCACATCATGCTCGTACATCATCGTCCCAAGAAGAGAAAGGAAGAGGAAGACGAGGACAACGACAAGCAGCACAAGAAGAAGAAGAGCAGCCTGTTTCAGCAGCGCCTGTGCTACATCCGGAAGCCAAGGAAGAAACGAGGATGGTGGTGCAAACGATGATCTTGCAGAGTGTGTGGAAATTGCGGCTGATGGTACCAGATACTTGCATGTCATGGCTTCTTCCATGCACAATGTCGACCACGGTGAGTTCCATGTACTGTCTCTTTGTTTCTTCCTCCAGCTGAATGCTGAGATGCAGGGGCTATGGGTTTTGTGCTCGCTAGGAGGTCTCTTGGTTGCCCATCTTCTTCCTCCAAAGAGACTTGGAAGCAAGCTTCGGTTGATGCTGCAACAAGGGTTTTGCATCATGCAGTTGGTGGTCGGCTGTTGTTGTTGCACTCTTCAGTAGTTGAATGCTGAGTTCTTCTGAGGGGTGTGAATTTTGTGCTTTGTTGGGTTTTCTCCGTTTGTTCTTTTCTTCTTCCTCCCAAGACCTTGGGAAGTTTCGGTTGATCCCAAGAGGGGGTTTGGTTCTGTGTCTTACAGTTTGGTGATCATGTTGTATCCTTCAATGGTAGTTGAATGCTGAGTGCCACTAGGGTTGTGATTTTTTTGTGAGCTTTGTTGCTATTTCAGGCTCAATCATAGGACTGTCATGTGTTCCAATCACTCAGCTTCCACCTTCTGCAGTGAATCTTGAGTTCCCTCTCTTTCTAAATGGCCTTGCATCTATGCCTGTTCAAATTGCAGTCCAAAAGGGTGGCCTTCCTCACGGTGTGTATTCATTCCTCCTTAACCACCCACTCTTGCAATATCTGAAGTGTCTTTCTTCACCTTTACAAATGTGTGATCAAAGAAAAGGTGTAGGATTCATGTGTTCCCCTTGCATTCTGCTTATGCCAGGCAACTCTGTAACACATCCTTGTGACAGTACTCTGCAGAGAAGTGATATTCTGGCTGAAGCTTTTTGCAATTTCCATGGCTCAAAACTACATCATACGGTTTTGCAGCTTTGGAGGAGCTAGGCAATCTTAACAGCCTGGATGTGGAGAAAGTGTATGTCCATTCATTAGACAATGACAAAACAGGAGGTGAATTCCTAGTGCATGATGAAAGACTAGGCAAAAGATTCCATGTTAAATCCACATTTCCTCAGGTAACAATCATGCCACCCCATGTTCTCAAATGCATAAGCTCTGCCTTTTAAGCAAAGAGACCCATCTGGGCAGGCCAGTACCCATTTGGATATGTTTGGTATTTGCATTCTTTTGGAGGATTGCAATACCCACTTCACAACATTCGTAGACAACTTACTCTTGAGTCTTGGATGATGCTTCTTCTTCACAGGCTCTTGCAATTGCCCTACGGTATAGGCAGCCTTTCTTACTGAAGCGAGACACACTGCTGTCAGCCAACAAGGACTTTGTTGACCGTATGATAATCAATCCATTGGGTAGGTGTGCCCAAGTCTGCCCTCTTTTTGTCCAGTATTGATGGGTGTGTATTGTTTATTGGTTTTTTCCAAAGTATCATCATTGTTATTGTGCTTATTATATATGTAATCGTATTTTTAGGGCAAAGGATCTCTGGTTCTATTGTTGAAAGGAGTTCAGCAATGGAGCTTTCCTTGTTGTAGGGTTTAGTTATTCAGCTCCCTGCCGTGGTACCCAGAGGCTGGTAAATAAGCTGGTAGCAGTGTGCAGCCCGTGAACAAGATGGGGATGTGGAGTTGCTGTTGGAGATTTCAGAACGGATGTGTTCAATATTCACAACCCAATCTCGACTGCAGGCTGCCCTTGCACGCTCTGTTGAGGCAGAAGAGGTCATTTCTAATACCTCCTTTGGTTTCTAAAATTTTGCTCTGGCTTTGGCTATGGATGGGAATTACTCTATGAATTCCCAGTTCTTCTACTGGACATGATGAGCATTGTGTCCTTCTCCTGCAATAATTATTATCTCTTGACTCTTGCAAGGCATTTCTCATGGGATACCTTGTGTGTATCCATATACCCTTTCTTCCTTTCATGCACTCAAAAAAGTGCCAATACTTCACTCATCCATGGTTTTGTTGGTTTCTCCATATATTGTCCATCAGGCAACTTGATTTTGTTTACATATTTTTTTGTGTGGCATGTGTACAGTATGAGGAAGCAGTGTGGAGAAAACAGGAACTGATAGCATATGACAAGCAGATGGATGTGGATTTTCTACAGGTGCTGCAACAATTAAGATCCCTATATCTTGAACGAATGGGCATTTTCTTTAAGTTGTAAGGTTCCTCCTCACTGCTTTGGAAAAGCAATCAGAAAAAACACCAATTTTGTTAGTGTTGGTGGGTAGTTCCTGCCTCTTCTGCAGAAGATTTTGACATTAACCTCTTCACCCATTGCCTGGAGCTGATGATGATGAAGTCAGTGGGGACGTTATGGTAGGTGTTCAATACCATACATGATTGCTTTTGAAGGTCCCTGGAAATTTCTGTATAACTATTGTTGCTGTGATGCAAACTGTTCCTCAATTTCTTTGATTTTCTAGTCTTCTTTTCTCTCTTTCCTTCACAATCGGTTTTTTCCTCTTTGTTATGCTTGCTGCTGATTGGTTTTATGTTACATGTCAGATCTGAAATTACCCATATCTGTATCGTTATTTTCACATCATCTGTCAATCTTTTGAGCTTCAATCGAATCCTGAAGTATGGAGAAAAAATGCACAGTACTTCAAAAAGTATGAAACTGCTGTGGAGAAGACCTTGCCAGTCATCATGATCTCATGATTTCCCTGAACCCTAAACCTCTCTTCAGAAGATAGTTAACCAGCAAGTTGCCGTCCAACAACTTCAGATCTGTTTTTGAATGAAAATGGAAATCATATACCTACTCCAGTTTCAATTGCCCCAACAACTTAAGATCCATTTTTGAATGAAAATGGAAATTGTTTATTTCAAATTCAAATCCTCCAATATCAAGTAATCCAACAAAAACACAATCCTTCTTCCTACAAAACATGCAAAAGAAACCCTTTACAAATGGGGGTTCACTCAGCCAGCTTCAAGGGAGAGAAAAATCTGAAAGCCAGCAAAAGTTTATAGCTGCAACAAGAATGAATATTCTCCCTTTGACAATAAGGTGTTAGAAAGAATTTGTAGAGATTGCAGGGCAAAGAAATTTTTCTCTCAAGACTGCAAACAAGGAATTTTCTCTCAAGATTTGAAAAGGAAGAACTTTGTCTCAAGATTGCAAACAAAGAATTTTCCCTCAAGATTGCAAAGATCTTTGTCGAGATTGCAAAGCAAACGACGATCGGTGTGGTGTGGATTATTATGACTAAGAGCTTTGTGATGAACGTGTTGAGCTCCTGTTGTTGTCGAACGACTAAGGACATCGGAGATCCGTTGCTGCTGCTGTTGATTTGGGCTGAGCTTGCAACGACACGTTGTTCTGGAGGGATATGTGTTTGCACGCATCACCAACGCTTTCTCTTAGCTTATCTTGGAAGAAACTCACCCACCCATTTGCGGCTCTTGCTAGTTTTTGGATGTCGTCAACAAATCTATGATCTTTGCCAAAAGGTTTGTCTTTTGAGGTTGTGGCTCCATTAGGTGTTGCAAGCTTTGGCTTTGGATTTTTTTTTCCTCTCAGCTCGATCTTGTAGGAGGAAGGAGAGTGGAGATGGCGGAGTTGTTTGATCTGCAAGGGAAGACAGCAATCGTGACGGGAGGATCGCAAGGAATAGGGAAGGAGATTGCTCTCACTCTTGCCAAACAGGGAGCATCCGTGGTTGTGAATTATTGTAGCAATAAGGAGAAAGCGGATGAAGTGGTTTCTCAAATCGAAAGTGGCGCAGCAGGAGCAGCAGCGGCACACGGCAAGGCCATAGCTGTCCAAGGAGACGTGAGTAGTGAGAGCGCAGTCAAGGCTCTGTTCGACAAAGCGGAAGAAACGTTTGGCAAGGTTCATATCGTGGTGAACGCCGCAGGAATGATACTGACGAGCTATCCACCTCTTGCGAAAACGCCCTTGGAGGAATGGGAGAGAATCTTTGCCGTGAACACCCGAGGAGCTTTCCTGGTTTCCAAGGAAGCGGCGAATCGCATTCCAGCAGGAGGTGGCGGTCGCATTGTGAACATCACTACCACCATCGTCGCCACTTCCATGCCTGCGTACGGGGCCTACGCAGCGAGCAAGGCCGCCGTTGAGTCCTTCACCAAGGTCCTGGCCAAGGAGCTCAGAGGGACCAAAATCACGGCAAATTGCGTGGCTCCAGGGGCCGTGGCCACGGATTTCTTCTACAGGGGAAAATCGGAGGAGATGATCAAGACACAAACCATGGCTCCACCCTTGGAACGGCTAGGAAAACCCCAAGACATCGCTCCTGTCGTGTTGTTGGTTGTGAGTCCTCAAGGGGAATGGTTGAATGGTCAAGTCATACGAGCCAACGGCGGCATTGCAGCTTGAGAAGCAAAGCTTCATCTTCCTCCTCGCCTCTAGATTTAGGTAATCCGCCGCAATCTCCGAGCAGCAGTCTTGAAAGCTCCATCTTCCTTCTGACCTGCAGAGTTAGGTGATCCTCGGCAATCTCCGAGCAGTAGTCCATCTTCTTCTTCCTCACCTGTAGGGTAGATAATCCTGAATGATTTCCTCAGCATTGTGATTGTTGAAGCTCCATCTTCTTCTTCCTCACCTGTAGATAGATAATCCTGAATCAAACTCCTCACCAGTCTTGAAAGGTGGTTCTTCTTCCTCATAATCTTGAATCAACTATGCACCAATCTTGAAAGCTTCTTCTTCTTCAGCTGTATATAATCAATCCTGAATGTCTCTTCTCCAGTGTTGAAAGCTTCATCTTCCTTACCATGTACTAGGGTAATCCTGACTGAACATTCAATCTCTTTGCTAAGTCTTTCTCCTCTCTTTCATATGTGCACAAAATTCAATTTGTCCTATTTCCTTCTCTCCATCATGGTTTTCCAATAGTGTGCATGCATAAGCTTTGTTTTTTCTTTGGTTTTCTTCAAGACCTAATTTGCTCCTTGACAGTCATGATGTCTAGCCATTGAAGGTTTTTTTCACATGTTTCTGTCCCTTCTCTCCTTGTATTCTGAACATCTATGCCCATCTGTTTATATGTGCATCCTTAGTCTAGTTCATTAGGATCTGTTTTGTTTTCCAATTCTGCCTTCTCTCAAAATGAAGAAAAGAAAAAGTTTGTGGGTTTTGTTGCTTTCAGGAATATTGAGGCTTGGTGATATCTACCTTGAAATGGGTTGAAAATGTTCTTGATCACTTGCAAGTATATCACTGCAATGCTCTCAATCATGAGTTTACCCATAAGGCCACATATGCAGTCTAATGGTTTTGGTATGACCAGACGAAGCTTACTGAACATGAGATGAATGTTTGCAATCCCAGTTGGAAGACAGATGCATGGATGTCAGGATATCTTCAAGGTATTTGAAGTCTGCTGCATAGAGACTCTTATGTTTTCCATGAACAGTTGAAAGCTTGATTGTCAACTTGTAAAATGAAGCTTCTTTATATCACAATCATGAATCCAGTGTACTTATTGTTGAATCCTTCAGCAGAAAGGCCTTTTGTTTTGCATGGGTAAAATTGCAGTAGATGAGTCTCATTTTTTGTATCTTTCTTGTTGGCTTTTTTTGGTTTGGTATGATGACAATGAAGAACAAAATGTTGCAAAAAAATGCAACAGAAGAAAGGAAGAAACTTCAAAGCTGGCATGACAGAAACTCATGATACCGTAAATTATGCTTTCTCAATGTTGCAGTTTATGTAGACCACCAAAGAATTTCCAAACACACAATGCAAAACCACAAACATTCCAATACTGATCATGCACAACATAAGATGACGAGGAAGAAGAAGACGAAAAAGGGAAGAAGCTTTGAAATTGGATTTGAAAAAGAACCTCTTGCCTATGCTTCTCAACGTTGAAGGTCATTGCTGAAATCACCAAAGATTTTTTACAATGAAAATGACAAAACTCTCTTACAATATTGAAGCCAAAACATACAACAAAGAAGCAGCAACAGCAGCAGCAGCATTGAAACTGGTGTGATGAAGAAAGAAAGAATCTCTTTTGCCACATGCTTCTATAATTTCAAAGGTTGTGGAAGGAAGAACAACCAAAGAATTCTTTTGCAGTGGAAATTGACAAATGTTGTTGCAGTAATGAATCCATAAAGTACAACAAAGAAGAAGCAGCAGCTTTGAAGTTGATGTGATGAAGAAAGAAGCTCTTCCATATACTTCTCAAATGTTGAAGGTTGTGGAAGAGCAAACCAAAGAATTTTGTTGCAATAATAGTGAAAAGCATAACATACAATGAAGAAGAATCAGCAGCAGCTTTGAAGAAGCTCGTCTGATGAAGAACTTACTTAGAAGCTCTTTTGTATGCTTCTCAAATGCTGAAGGTGGTTATGGCAGAAATTTTGCAACCACCATGACAAATTGACAAATGCTGCAACATTGACAAGCAGAATATACTTGTAACAAAGAAGAAGAAGCAGCAGCTTTGAAGCTTGCTTATGACAAAGAACCACTTCCCTATCTATGCTTCTGGATTTCGAAGGTTACGCTGAAACCAAGGAAGAAGAATTTGCTGATCTTGATTCATAGTTTACACTCTTGCAAAAGAATTTTCTTGTGATGCAGCTGGCTAGAGAGAGAGAGAGCAAGCTACCTGTCTTTCTTCTTTGCAGCTTCCAACAGGTTCATCATCATCAAGGCCAGGGATGAACGAAGAAGCCTTTGGAGCGCATGGAAGCGAGCAAATGGGTAGCTTGAATCCTGGTGCGAGGAGCCCATGCATCCCAATCGTAACCCGACATGGAAGGATGCATGTAATGGAGCTCGACAAAGAGTTCGTCGATAAGCTCTGGCATATCCGGATCCTGTAGCCATCTCTCAAGTATGCCATTCGCTGCTCTCTATGTCCATCTTGACCACCACAGTGTCCGATGCCTTGAGTTTCAGTTTCTGTTTCATGAATCTGGTGATGTTCAAAGCTTTGGTTGCTTCGTCGTCAGCATCGGAAACAAAATTGTTGTAGAATGTCATCCTCTTGAGCATCCATTTGGGTATGCCTGGTGTTTCCTTCACTGCGATTGCGCGCGAGTTGGATCTGATTTCGAGCGTGTTGTTGGCTCCTTGTCCTTGTTCTACCAAGTCGTCCATCTCCGGCGGAAGCTTCAACGAGTGACTGATCTCGAAGGCATGGACTTCGGTGAAGTCACAAGGGTACGATCTCATGAACCACTGAATACTGGTCTCCAGTGCGTTTGCTCCAAGGTCGAGGTACACGCGTCTCTCGGGCAAGTTGAGATTCAATCTGCTTGCCAGAAGCCAGGGAAGAAGATGAGCCTTGTCTTCGACATTCGAGACGAACTTCAAAGCATAGCCTCGACGGAAGTTGTAAAGCTCGTCTAGGTTCTCGATCAGTTGCCCCTTGACTCGACACCTCGCCGGCTTTCCTATCCACTTCATCTGCTCCCAGGGATCCGGCTTCTTCCACCGCAGGAAAAGCTCCCCTCGAGGTCTCTCGGGAAGATGACCCAACACCGAGCTACAAATCGCCGCGTCACGAGTAGGCCGTGCCAATGATGATGATGACGATTCTTCCGACAACCTGTTGACATCGGCGCAGAGAGCTCCAGACCCTAATCGAAACTCCATTGAGTTGCGTTCGAAATCATTGATGACAATGTAGATTGAGAGCACTAGACTGATGGAGATGTACACTAATGTCGATACTCTTGGACTCGACGCCACCAGCATAAATGTCATCTTTGCGGCTTGAACATCAAGCTAAAGCCGCAAAGAAGATGACGAAGCTCTGGAGCTCTCTGGCAGAAAAAGCTCCGAATACAAAACGTACGAGATTTGCAATCTAATAAGAAGATCTAGGATTGTCGTCTTTGGCATGCACATTATTGTCTTTGCAGAAACCCTCCGCCACCAACGTCACCATTTGCAAAAACTTACACTTGCGAGTCAGAAAAAACCAAATCTTTTCGCCGCCCCAACTTTCTTCCTCAGACCACATCTCCTCCTCAGAGCTCCATTGCTCGAGATTCTCCTCAACAACAACCAAACCTCATACCAAAAAGCTCACGTCCGCAACGATCTAACAAAAACTTTACCAAATCTTTTTACCGCCCCAACTTTCTTCCTCAGATCAGATCTCCTCTTCAATGAATGCTTCATTACTCGAGAGTCTCCTGAACAATCAAAACCCAATTAACCTCAACCTCAAAATGCTCTCGTCCCACAACAACTTTAGCAAATGTTTTTGGCGCCGCTTTCTTCGTCAGAGCACATCTCCTCCCAATGCTAGAGATTCTCCTCAACAACCAAACCTCAAACCCAAAAGCAAAGCATCCACAACACTCTAACAATAACTTTAGTAAAATGTTTTTTGTCGCCAGTTTCTTCGTCAAAGCGCATTTCCTCAAAGCTCCATTGCTCGATTCTCCTCGACAATCAAAACCTCAAACCCAAAGACCAAGCTCGTGTCCCACAACAAAACTCTAACAACAAGTTTGGCAAATAGATTTTTGCCGCCACTTTCTCCCTCAAAGCTCCATTGCTCGAGATTCTCCTCAATAATCGAACCTGGAAGCAAGCCAAAAGCAAGCTCGAGTCCCCCAACAGCACTGTAACTACGAGTTTAGCAAATGATTTGTCGAACTCTGAGTTTACATTTTTGGGGAACTGATTTCTCCTTCCGAAACTTGGGTTTTTGGAATTTATTTGAAGTTTCAGCGGCAGAAATCACTTAAAAATCAATATCTCGCATTCTGAATCTTACCAAATAAATCCCATTACATCCTGCTCATCAAGATCTTTCCAACAACACCAAAAGCACATTCCAGTTCCTCTGAAATTTTCAGCTACGATTTTATTTTATTTTATTTTCAGTGAAGAAATCATCCAACATTCAATAACTTTTGCACCGCTAGTCCAAACATCATGGAACCAATGTCACCAAAAAAAAAGGGGAGATGATTTCTCGTGTGGAAATAGCTAACATTGTGAATAGAAACTTAATAAGATTTGCTGAAATTTTCAGACACAGAAAAAATGTTACGACAGGTATGGTTTCTAAACCTAAATCCTTCCAGCCGGGCAAATCTTGTTATTCTAGTTCTATGGACCTCAAGGATTAAACCTCTCTTGATTTCCTCTCAAGGAGCCAACTGATTGTTAATGAGTGTGGTAGCTCATCCTTCAACAACAAAATCCCCATAGATGCAACCCCACATATTACATAGTTTCACTCAAAAGTTGGATAGAGACTAAACACAAAGTAAATAGATGTGATCATCCTCACATCATAGCATCCTCTAATCCTAAAATCCTCGGAGACTCCCACTATATTAGAGGTACTTTCTTTTCAAAGTAAACCACATTACACATTCACATAGAAACCCCCAAAATTTGACAAAGATGATTGTCGCCACTACAATTGCTCCTGAAATCTTATACTCTTTCATCATTTCCCATGTTTTAGTCCCTAAGATGCAAACACTAGACCTCCTATTTCCTTTCTAACGATCTTGGCACAGTGTAAAATCAAGCGCCATGTTCAGGATAAGAAGAAATCCAGATGGACTTCTATCCCCATTTGATTACTATGAAATTCCAAACAAACTCCACACATCCTAACTAGCAAAAAACAGAAATTTAACTTCTCCCCACTCGCCAAAATGTGCCTTCCTTTTCTTCATCCAACTTCATATAATTTTATCTTCTCCACATCCCTTCGCTCCCCCAAAAGCTTTGCACCAATCCTCCACCAAAACCGTGATTCCCAATTCTCATGAAAATTATTCATTGAGCAACAAAGATCACGTTCCATCACTGAAACCAACTCACTAAAGCCAATCCACAATAACCTACAAAAACAAAAAAAAACAAAAAATTGAACTTTTCAACATCCTTGAAACACCATGGCTTCGGCAACTCTACCACAAAGCTAAATTAGGGTTTTAGCTTTCATCCACACAAAACGTTTGGCACTATTTTTAGGTCACACTAGGCCCATGCACCCCTCCTCATCCATGAGCTTTCAAAGACACCAAGAACATGATCTGAAGCATCCTAGTTTGGTGGATCTCATAACTACAAAACAAACAAACAACCTTTCCTTCATAGATTCTGTGAAGACTTTTTGGAGGGAAAGTTAGATTATTATTATTCATTTAATTTTCAAGATGAGTTTTCATTGTTTGCTAAAAAAACAAATCAAATACAAATCATCAAATTCAAAGTATTTTTTGTGAAAAGAAAATTGCACCAAAGTCGCCAAATTTTGAGGATTTGATTTTTTTTCTAAAATTGCCATATTGTGATAATAGACTCATCCAAAAATTATAGCACGATTTTTTTTTTAAATCAATTTCCTTTTGGAATTGTAGCCAAATTTGGTTAATTCCTATGATGGATGAATTTGGCTATATCATAAAATTGAAAAAAGAAATTCTAACTTGTTATTGGTTTGGATTTTTCCAATTGGCTACCAAATTATATTGAGTTCAAGAAGTGGTGGAATGGAAAATTCTTTGTTCATACCTAGGTGGCAAAAACCTAATGAATGTCTTAAGATCAAGTGGCTACCAAAAATAAATTTGTTTAAGTACAAGTGACTATTAGATGAAATGCAAGGTAAAACAAAGTGGTGACAAAACCTTCAACACATTTGTGTTTTTGGCTATGAAATATTGTGAAGACTTAAATGTGAAAGTTAAGCACAATCAATTAAGTTTAAAATTTGTTGTATTATGTTGTTGAAAACAAGTGCTCCAATTTTAACAAAACTAAACATTTATATTTGACAATTGCAAACTAACAATTGGCATTGAAAATGTCAGCTTTTAACCCACAGTCGGTGAATGCAGTTGTTTAATCCTCCACCATTGGCAAATTTGGTGAATGAAATTAATTGTTTTAGTTTTTGTTTGAGCTCTTTGATCCTACAATATCAATTAAATTATGGCATTTTTCTTCTACATTGTGTTGTGGGCTATTGGTCCCTTGGCACTTCCAATGACCAATGTTCACTAATTGTTGACACTTGTTTTGTTGGAAAACAATTTTGAAGTTGTTTCCGTGATCGATGATTTATGTAAACACTAGCATTGGGATCCTCACACAAGAACACAGCAATAGCCACAACTTTCTCAACTTGTATAAATACTTATGAAGGAAATTACATTCTCAAGGACAAACTCCTTTGAATATGGCAAAGAATATGAAGATGACATTGATGTGACAATGTTAGGCACATCACAAAGTGGGGACCCCTTTGTATTAGTGCTATTTAAGTGCTTTCACAATACTTTTACAAGATGTCCAAGGTTTAGTGCTTTGTTCGTGTAAAATAGGCATTGAAACAATTTAGATTGTATTG
>Ga0209208_10001488_pt1 | contig 33142 bp, 24 predicted proteins | sample S1TSphfallax_3_FD_187694 | JGI IMG/M metagenome (GOLD analysis project Ga0209208, IMG submission 187694) | Host-associated microbial communities from peat moss isolated from Minnesota, USA - S1T2_Fd - Sphagnum fallax MG (SPAdes) (version 2) | ecosystem: Host-associated > Plants > Peat moss >...
TACCGCCGCTGTCTGTTTTACCAAATGTTGCGCCAATAGCCAGGCGGGCTGGCACCCGCCTAACGGATTGATGAAAGAAGCCAGTATGGCTGGTTCCGAGGCTTCGAACCAGATCGTGCATCGCCATTTCGAATGCCTCCGGCTCTTCCAGAGACACGATGCCAGCTCTGCGCTCTTTGGCGAGAGCTGGCCAGTCTATGCCGTTAAACTTCGGATCATAGTAATCCTTCGTTATCTTGGCCGCTGTCTTATCGAAAACTTCAGCGCGCTGAGCGAATGACAGTTTTGTCAGTTGCAAAATTGATTCTCCTTGTTCCATCGCCAATAACTTCAAATCCGGCCCACAGGTACGGTATGGCTTTTTCACCGTAGTCTCTGATGAAATCGAGTTGCGCCTGACGGAGCGATTCATTCACGGTCAGCCCTGCGGCAAGGTGGTGATAAAACGATTCCATCAGTGTGGCAGTGGATCGGTCGTCCACTTCCCAAAGACTTGCCACAACGCTCTTAGCGCCGGCTGTCAGGAATGCTCTTGCCAGATTCATAACGCCTTCCTGCCCTTGCAGCCGGCCGACACCGGTGTCGCAAGCTGACAGAACGATCACGTCGGCGTTTAATCGCGTCCGCCTGATCTCTCGGGCTTGCCATAGCCCGTCATCGGTGCCGTCTCCGGCCGCTAGCACCAAGCCGGCCCGGTCCGGTTCCACCTCATTGCCCACCGCATGAGCCGCGAAATGGATGACGCTGAAATCCCGCAGGGGTTCGGCCTTCACCGCGGTTTCCGAAGCTTGATCTCCGCTGAGAGCCACCGCCGCCTTACCAAACATGCCGGCCGCGGCTGTGATCTCTTCTTCCGCGAACGGCAGCGGAGTCAGGTTCGCGCCGCGCAGGTCGAATAGGCCGCGGGGATTCGTCGTATTCGCCGCGACCGCGATCTCTTGCTTGCCTTGTTGTTTTGGGCTGTAGTCAATGCCCAAAAACGGCTTACTGGCCAGCTTCGAGCGCGAAGGTGTTTGCAGTGCGTAGTAGACGGTCGCCGACGGAGCGGATGAGACAGTGAGCTTCTGGCTCAGGTACTCGTCTTTCGGATTCAGAAGCGCCCCGAAAGGTAACGAGTATAAAGACCCATCCGGCACCACAATGAGGGATGCGGTTTGATCGCCGACAATTGGTGAAATGATGCTGTTATACAGCGCTTTCGCTGACTGACTTCCATCGGTTTTCTTGATTGTGTGCGACATAAAGGACCTAGCAAGGCGGTCCAGTTCTGAACGTCCAGGAAGGGGATGAATCGTAAGACCCAGGCTTGTGACTTCCATCGCATACGAAGTTTTGGCGTCCAGCACATACTCAACAAAGACCTCATGCGGCCGCAAACGCCGACGCAGCAAGTCTATGGATACCGGTTGGCTGCGGAGCGATCCCACCTCATTTCGGTTCTGATCATATTCAGATCCGAAGGCCTGGTCATAAGCGTGGTCGATTTGTGCAAGAATTCTTCGGGTGCCGTTCGGGCCAGGGTTTGAGTTGAGCAGTACTTTCTGGAGGTGCGCGATATTTCTCTCAGCTGGTGACTGTTCAACCGTCTTATCCGTCTCTTGGAGAGTGCCAAGCGTGTTTAGCAAGCCGCGCCCGCGCGCACTTTCAATAATGGAAAATGCCTTCGGTCCATCATGGAGCTGATTCCAAGCCAAACGAAAGTGGCCAAGGTAGATGTCGCTCATGCTGCCGATCATGGAGCTTTTTGTTCGCGAACTGGGAGCGTTCAGGAGAAGGCCCTCGATTACTTCGGTGGCCTGGTCATATAGGGCGTCGGCTTCCTTTACATGTCCGAGTTCCAGCTCGACTTCAGCCTTTTCAGCAATAAAGCGGGGAAGGTCGTAGGATTCCTGCATGGCGCGGACGGCCTTGATGCCTTCGTCAATGGCCAGTTCAGCCTTCGCGCCATTGTTTTGCGAACGATAAATCTGCGACAGGTGGAGAAGTCCGTCAGCTTCCATACTGGGCAAGGAGGCTTGCTTTGCCACTTGGACTTGCTCACTGAATGACTTCTCAGCGCCCGCAAAGTCATGGTCATCCATCGCCATCTGCCCGGATTGACTTAGGAGATCGGTCTGCGCGCCCAGGATACCTTCTTGCCGCGAATATGCCAGCGTCGATTGAAGCAGCGCCTTCGCCTCGTTTCTGCTGACCTCCTTGCTGGAAGTGGAAAGAGCGCGGACCTTGGCGATGGAAAACTGGAGTGGCATGGGAGTGTAGCCGCTTTTCCTTGCCAATGAGTCTGCGCGGTCCAGTATGTTTATGGCGGCGTCGCCCATACCGTTCGCCGTCATTCCGTTGGCCAGCCAAATGCTGAAAGTCAACTCGCCGACAACGTCGCCCAGCGCCTCGGCAGTCGATACTGCCTGAAATAGAGCCTTCGCTGCGCCGCCGACATCGCCGTTCAGGCCGGCGACGATGCCGAGATGCCCTTTAGCGCGATTGGCCCACTTCGCATCACCAACGCTATTTGCAGTCGCCAGGAGCGTTGTCCAATCAGTTGAAGCGGACGACGTGTTGAGATTGAGATCAATCGTCCCCAAGATGTCCAAGGCTTTGATCTTAAGTTGAGGATCACCATCAACCAGCGGGGTGGCAAGAATGGCGCGAATCGCTTCTCGGGACTCAGTGTATGAACCGAGTTGCACACTGTATCGTAGTAGTCCAAATCTTGCGTTCAATTCGTTGCGCGCGTCACCGTTAGCTTTGAATTGCTCCTCAGCCGCGCGATAGAACGGTTGCGCCTTTGAAAGATTAAATGACTCCGCCAAGTGGTCGGCCTGCGAAAGCAGTTCCGTTGGCGACTGTGCCGCAATGCATGAGGCACCCAGTAGGGTGACGATCAGGCCCTTTGCGAATCCTGCGAATCTCGTTTTGGTCATCGGCGTCCCGTCTCTGCTCCAAAATATTGACTTCATGTCGACATTGCTCCTCACTCTGTAAGCCACGGCGAAGGCCCTCCGTGCCAAGAAATCGCAGAATTTTTACAAATAATTTCAAAATGCCGGTTTTCGAGTCGGATTTGCCCGGTTTTGCCGTCAACTTTGTCGCACAGCGATGCTAAATGGGCGGGTTTTGCCCCGCTTCACGCTTTCGCATCTGCCCGACGTAGTGGGACAGTCTTGCGTAGCCGATTTCCAAACCAATTTCATTTAGCCAAGCCCAGATGTCCTTGAGACTGTGACCGGCCTCAGACAGATTTCGAATTTCCGGCCAGGCCTGACGGACTTGTCCGGCCTTTGTTCTTGGCTTCTCTCGCATGCGGGCGCGCAGCCGGGTATAGTCCAATGGTTCGTTTGAGTGTTGTTCCACAAAGGTCCTCACTATGTAAGCCACGGCGAGGCTGCTCAGTGCCAGAATTTGAGAGATTTTTTGAAAATAATTACTTTTGGGGCAATAATGCCTCAAGTCGCTTCGCAAAATCTTCGTGCCCCAGTCTTGCGAAGTCGACTAAAGTGTGGAAATCGGCCAATTGACCGGTGGCAACAAGTTCGACGGCGAACTTATAGGTTGTTTGGTCATCAATGCAGATATCGGCGAAGCAGGCGTTCCGAAATGCTTCGACCGCGGAACTGTGGTCACCCATTTGGCTGTAAATCTTCGCCAAAGTCGCGTAGTCATAGTCTCCGTCAAATTCAGGACCCCAACGGCCTCCACAGCGCATTCATCGAAGTTCCTCCAGCAGGCCTACGACCACAAAACCGCCGACTCCGAAATCTTCGCCCTCTTCGACACCGCCCTCAACGAACTCCGCCGTGCCGGCGCGACCATCATCGATCCCGCCAACGTCGACGACATCGACCATGCCAAAGTCGGCACCGGAGAACCCTGCATGGGCATCAAATACGAAATGAACCACTTCCTCGCCGCCCGAGCCAGCCACATCCCGGTAGCAAAATCTCACCGAGATCCGCCAATTCAACAAATTCCACCCCAGCGTCCAGCGCCGCCTCGAAACCGCCTAAAAAGACCGCGAAAGCGCCCCCGACTCGCCGGCCTGCCAAGCCAACGTGGCCTACCGAGAACAAGTCCGCCCTCATGTCTTGGCGACTATGGAAAAGCTGAAACTTGATCCATCTGTGTACCGCACCTGGAGCAACCCACTGCGCCTCATCGGCGACCTCAACACGCCTGCTGGCGACAACAGCCAGTTTTCTTCGCCCATGACCGACTTCCCCGCAATCAACGTTCCGATGGGCTTTTCGCGCGGCGGAACGCTGCCTATTCGTATCGCTATCTACGGACGACCCTGGTCGGAAGCAACACTATTCAAGCTAGCCTACGCGTATGAACAAGGAACGCACCATCGGCATGCGCCAGCCAGTACTCCGCCTCTGCGCTAAGTGCGCACTGGCCAGCCTCACTTTCTTGTATACTATTGCTCATCGGAGGAGTATGAAGGTACATGGTATCTGGACCGGATATTCGGCCAGATGGCGACCATCGGCTCAAGAACGATGCTTTCGGATCAAAAGATCTGATCCTATGAAATTTCGCGGCCGTGACAAGTTGCTAAGGAGCCAGTGCTGAGTTTCATGAACGCCATTTTCAAGCTGCTAAGCACGGGTAAATGGCACCTGGACCCCCTATCAATTCTGATCGGCGTCTTCCTGATGCCCGTGGTCACCATTGCGACCGTCAGTATTTCGCGAAAACTGAAGGCTTGGGCTTCATTCCTCATCGATGGTTGCCTCTACTGGGTAAGTCGGGTAGTGTTGCGCTCACTCGCTGCTCAGCTTAGCCTAAAACGATATTGTCATTTGATGCTTGGGTTTAACGACGAGCTCTTCATCCCCTCACGGTTTGACACAAAAATTCCGCTTGACGACATCTTTATCACTCTCCAACTCGAGCACCATGGAAGCTCGCGAGAACAGTACACTCATATAGATATCCTCGACGTGGGCAACAGACTTCGCCTGATGGGTGACCCTGGATCCGGCAAGAGTTCCTTTTCGAGAAGGGTCTTTCGAGATCAATGCAGGCTAGGCATTAGCCGTTCCAGGAAGACATTGTTTCCATGTTATGTAGAGCTCAAGACAATTAAACCGCCATTGAAGATTACGACTGAGCTTAAGAGCGGCGATTGGCTTTACAAACAAATTCGGGAACGCGTTGCAAAAACAGAGGTTTATAAGATCGGTGACTGTTTTGACACATACTCCACAACCAACGGATTGCTGATTATTCTTGACGGGCTTGATGAGGTGTCCCGGCAGTCTTACCCATGTGTCATTGCCGCAATCGACGGCCTCAGCAACAAGCTTGCGGGAATGAGTCACGAGAATGTTGTTCTCCTGACAATGCGCACTCAATTTCATCAACAAATTAAGGAGGAGTTCCGGGATTCGCTGGGCCACGCCCTGTTCATAAAACCATTTACACCGTCCGATATATACAACTTCTTGTCAAAGTGGCCATTCAAGGGCGACCGGCTGAAAATGATGACCCAGATCTATGCTGACCTAACTGACCGCCCTACTCTGCGCGATATGTGCACAAACCCGTTGGTCTTGTCGATGTACGTTGCGGAGATTCAGTCAACAGAAACCGGCTTTGCTCCTGAATCTCGTACAGACTTCTACCAACGTGTGACTGAAGAACTCGTCATCAAGCGTAGGTTTCGGCAGACGGGCAAAGCAATCGCGCTTACGAAGCTTAGGGAACAGCGAGAGGCAATCCTTGGCCGCCTGGCGTTCGAGCACCTGCTGGACCTAAATCAGCCGAGCAACTCGATCTCCTGGAATGACGCTATACGATCGGTCCAAGATGTCCTAAAGTGCAGCCAAGAGGATGCTGAAACCCATTTCCAAGATATCGAGAAAGAGACAGGACTCGTCACAGAGGAACGACAGAAGGAAAATGTCCGCTTCATCCACCTAACGCTATGTGAATTCTTGGCCGCGGAAGAGGCGATCAAAGGGCAGGAGAAAGGCTGGGACCGCCTGGTTGCCGCCCACGAAAAGTGGCAGGCAAATGAAAATCCTCAGGCTCGTTCTAGGCTGCTGGAAGTCATTCCCTTTTCTGTAGGTCTGATGACATCCGCCCGGCGAAGTAGCGCCATTACAAAGGTCTCCAAGTTCCAAGACTATCAGTTGCTCGCAAGATGCTTCCTTGAGACGAAAGCGTATGAGCATCCAGCATGGCCCAGATTCTTCGATACGATTCAGAAGCGGATATTGGAAACCGGCACCGACGATTGGAACGTCGAGACACTAAGGGACTTACATCTCCTCAATGTGGTGGCACGCGACCAGCAACTATGCTCCGAGCACGTCCCGAGGCTCACGCCCGTGGATCTCTCAGGTTTTTACGAGGCGCTTGCGTCACTCCAACAGTCCAGACTAGTCGCGGTACTATCCCTATATGCCTCCCAAGATGCAGCGGCTGCGTTTCGGCTTGCCGAATCATCGGGCGTGGACCTACTAGAGCAATTTCCTGTCGTACTAATTTCAAATTGCGATCAGGCCCCTTTCTTAGAATTGATAGTTCAGCGGGCGTTGAACGATCCTGCCCGCATCGTAGATTGGGCCCGCGTGCTAGTCGAGGCAGCCTTGCGATCAAGGGCGGTCGCATCAATGCTGGCTAAACTGCCGTGCCGGGCGGAACTCGACACCCAGGTTCAGAGGTCCCATTCGAACCACAATTGGTGTATTGGCCGACTTTCATCTTTGTATACACAGCTTCTTACTCTGTCACTCACAAAAGAACTAAAGGTCGAGGGTGAATTTAAGGCTCTGTCGATTTTTCGGCAAGCGAGGCCCTTCGGTTTGCAAATGCTGTTTTCCTCCGAAGTTCGGATCGTTACGCTAAGCCTAATATCAATAATGGTTTTATTTTTTTGTTCCGTGGTCGTGAATGATTTTGGGGCTGCAAAGGTTACCCAAATTGGCCTCCCGCTCGCAAAACATGGCGTCTGGTCGGCGACCATGAGCCCTGGAGAATCTTGGGTTCGGGTATTGCGACACGTATCACTCTATTCGGTCACTGCCGCCATATACGCATACATGTTTTGGATGACAAGCCGTCGAATTTTTTACAAGGCTCTGTTGAACTTGCCGTTAACCGACGAGCGCCTTCTGCCGGGCGTTCGCTTTCCAAGTCGAGGCCTATCAGACTATAGATCCGCCTTAACCAGTTCGCGCAGCCGATTACCATTTAGGTGGCTATTGCCGAAGAGTCGGCTCAAACCGTTAGTTGCCCTATCACTTTTGCGATTAGAAGCCGAATGAGATAGCGACGCAAGCATTATTAGCCCGTCAAGGACATCTTGCATCCCCTTTTTTCCAAATTCCATTCTCGCCGCATCGACCGCGAAGTTACTGAATGCGTGGCGAAGAACGCCGCCAGCCAGGCCAACGCGAAACTCAGCACCCGAGTCGTCACCATGGCGCACTGTCTGTCAGCACGACCACGCCCGCCAGTGGTCGGAAGAAACACCGTCCAAGCTGGACCAAGCGCATGAACAAGTGCCCAACTCCACCCCTATGCCCGCGGAATCTCCATCTGAAAACTATATCCATGCCTAACAGACCTCGAGGCAGTACTGCGGCCTGACTTCAACGCGGTTCTCAGTGATTTGCTCTCTGACGGATGATATTGCCCCCAATGAGATAGCCTTCCGGAGACATGATTAATGTTTTAACTGCAATTGCGGTATCGCCCTTTTGTGCTGAAGTGTATTACTTCATAGCCGCACGAATTTTGATTGCTCCTCTGAACGCGCTGCTGCTCTGAAATTGACGATCAGCTTAGTCGCAACCGTATGTTGGCCAGCGATCACCACAGTCTGCTTGCCGTGCTTCAGCCTGAATCCCCGCGATTCAATCAGCACGCGCGCAACTTTCTGATGACCCAAGCGATTTCATGTCTCGAAAGATCGCGGACAGAAGAGCATGTAATGTCATCAACAAGGCGCGAGTAGACAATGCAATGCAAGTACTTCTTTTGACTACAATAAGACGACTCTATGGCCGTGACGGTATTCTTCTCCTGGCAGTCCGATAGGCCCGCCAAAACCTGCAAGTCTTTTATTGAAGATGCGCTTGAAAAAGCAGTCAAACGTATTTCAAATGAACTGATTGTTGACGAGCCAATTCGTATTGATAGGGACACCGAAGGAGTTTCGGGTACCCCCCCGATTTTTGACACTATATGCAAGAAAATCGAAGCCGCTGCAGCCACGGTTAGTGACGTAACATTCGTTTCCAGCAGGCCCAAAGGAGAACCCAGCCCGAATCCCAACGTGCTGGTCGAATACGGCTACGCATTGAAGGCGCTGACGTATCACAGGACCATACTGGTGATGAATACAGCCTACGGCCAGCCGGGCCGAGAAATGCCATTCGATATGGCGACAAATAGATTTCCGATCCAGTATTGCGTCAGCGAGGACGCCGGAGAAGACGTACGCAAAGCCGAAAAGCAAAAACTTGTGAAGACCTTTGAAAAGGCTATCAGAGATGTTCTACAAAGCAGCGAATATAAGAACAGCAGGCCAAATCCTGTCGAGGTAGCTTTGAGCTATCGCCAGCCTACTCAAGGTCACTCACTCTTTCACCCGAATGACCGGCCTCTAGGGTATCTAAGGCATCCGCTGCACGCAATGCTCGGTCAACCAGATTCCGAGACATATATGTCTGAAGCCCCGGCAATCTGGTTCCGGCTCGCACCTAAATACCCAATCCCTAAAAAGCTCCATCTGCCAGACTTGGAAAACCGGGTAATGCAACTCGTCACATTGCCAATTTTCGGGCGTGCCTCAAACAACTATATGATACGACGTGCTGATGGCTGGGGATGCGGCGTTATGTTCGACCCGCCAATGATGTCGATAGTGTGTCAAGTATTTACAGATGGCGAGGTATGGGTCATAGATCAATTTGCACTGAATAACACTTTCGACGACATGGATGTCATTTCCCTACCAGAACTGTACATTTCCCAGAGCGTCGCGAGGTGCGAGGAGTTCCTTTCTCAATTCTCGATCTCCTACCCTCTCCGTTTCATAATCGGGATCGAGGGTGTTCGGGGACGATCACTCTTAGTTAGTTCCGCCGGTTTTACAGGAAAGCGCGGCGCTTGCGCAGATGACCGCGTCGAGGTCGAGTGCTCCCTCAGCAACCCTCAAGATCATTTGGAAGCACTTGACGAATTCTTTGAACAGCTTTATCAACAGTGTGGCTTGGCGAGGCAAAGAAAGTAGCCTTTCATCAGGTATCCTTAGCCCTTTCAATCCGCTCTTAATCGATTTCCTCGCCTTCACAAATGCCGAATATAGCACTCGAAGGCCAACTGGATGTTCGGCACCAAGCCGTAGGGGTGATGCTAATCGGCGGCTGGGAAATATTCACCTTCCGCGCGGCTCCGCAAAGCAGGGCGGGCGATTTAGGAGCTCTTGGGAGAGAAACCGAATGAGATGTCTCCGAACATTTCCTCAACTTGAGATGGCGTCAGGTGCGGATTTAGCTCAGCAAACTGCCGTTGCTTTAGCTTATAGGTTTGGCGCCATTCATTACGTTTCTCGATAAGCGGCTTCATGACTAGTTCAGACACGTTCTGCTCAAGGTGAATATCCTCCGCCTGCATGTCCGCCATCCATACTAATAGCCGGCGCACAGTGAAATCGAATAAACGCGCGTTCTTTTCGAGATTCTTTGTTGCCCCTTCGTGTTGTGAAGTCAATACTCCGGTGGAACCGTCGTTTCTAAGGAGCAAATAAACTGACATCCCACCGCACCCCGTGATCCCTTCTTTCACGCCAGCAAGCGTGTAGGCAGCGAGGGCAACCGCCTCCCTAAGTGATAGCGAAGGAAGTCCCTGGCGAACTATGAATTGCGCAAGTTCGCCGCCTATTCCAATGCATTCAAAATCCTTGATTTCACGCAAGGCTGTGGCTGTTGTGCAGTAAAGTTGCGAACCTCTTTCAGTCCACAGTCCCACGAGCAAACTATAGTCCAAGCTCGCATAATTTGGGTGAGTAAGAACGTTGCGCCTATATTCAGCATCTAAAATTACCTCGATATCTGACGCCAAATCATCAGACTGCTCAGCTTGCAATTGTTTTTTGCATTTTTGAATAGCTGACCAAGCTAATGCTGAGCTGCCTGCTAGGGCAAAGCAAACCTTGCCACCGGGAACCTCAAAGTGATCGACCTTAGAATGATGTGATTTGGACGTCCATCCAGTGTGTTCGGTGTCAGCGCAGAGTAATATCCCATCCGAGCAGACGAACCCCGCCGCAATCGTCATGCGCATTAGCATAACATCCCGAATTGCCGTCCAGGAAGACGGTCTTGCCGTGGAGAACGCCTTCTCCCCTCGCGTGAGCCATGGTCTCCCGCGCCCCTCTTCAGCGGGGTTGAACCCCGCAACGCCCCAAATCCATCATAGGTGCGCTGGCAAAATCGGCTAGCGTTCCATCCATGCCCCCGGCTCCCGGGGTTCCAGAGCTGACAAACGCTTTTCTCTTCCGCGCATTCGCGACGGCTGGCCCAGCGTCAACCCTTTCTTTTGAAAACCCCTCGCCTCTGCTCGGCAAAACAAAGCGTTGACTCCGGGCACCCCAGCCTTTGCTAAGCCCATGCGCGAAAGGCGTTCGTCACGTCTTTCACCCCTCCGCCGCGGGGGCATTTTATTAAGGGCAAAAAACAACAATGAACACCGAAACCACACCTTCCGAACTCGCTTCTCAGGCACTCGCTCAACTCGCCGAAGCTCTGCAAGCTGGCAAGAGCGAAGCACTCACCACCTATCTGAAAGTGATGAGCCGCTTTACGAAATATTCATGGGGCAACTGCCTCCTGATTTCCATGCAGCGTCCTGACGCTTCCCACGTTGCTGGCTTTCATTCATGGCTTGGTTTAGGTCGCCATGTCCGCAAAGGGGAAAAGGGCATCGTGATACTGGCCCCCGTCGTCAGCAAGGGCAAATATTCCAAAGATAAACAGGCCACTCAGGATGATGCCGGAGACGGCAAGTCAGAACGGCGCTTGGTCGCTTTTCGGAAGGCATACGTTTTTGCGCTTGAGCAGACCGACGGTGATGACCTTCCGCAGTTCGCCACCGTGCAGGGTGATCCGCAGCACCATCTGGACAGCCTCAAGGCTTTAATCACGTCGCAAGATATCAACCTCGAATACACCGCAGACATTGCACCCGCCAGAGGGATGTCTCAAGGCAACACCATCACCCTGATACCCGGCATGCCCACCGGCGAACAATTCTCGACTCTGGTTCATGAATATGCCCATCAGCGGCTTCATAAATCGGAACGCCGAGCGCAAACCACCAAGACGATTCGCGAGACCGAGGCGGAAGCGGTTGCGTTTGTGGTCTGCCACGCCATTGGTCTGGATGTTAACTCCGCCAGTGCTGATTACATCTCGCTTTACTCAGGTGACACCGCCACGCTTTCGGCATCACTCCATTTCATTCAATCCACCGCCGCCGATATTCTCGCCGCTCTTCAGAGCAGCGAAGCCGCCGCCCGGTAAACATCCACCCTCAAAACTCACGAAAGAAGACAAACATCATGAACACAAATAATTCATTGGAAACCCTCGAAATTCCTTTAAATAAATTGCTGGCTTGGAATGACAATGTGCGCACGACCGGGATGGAGGATGGTATCGGCGAACTGGCCGCGTCCATCGCCGCAGTCGGGCTTCTGCAGGGCCTTGTTGTAGTCAAGCAGCCGCGCGGAAAGTATGCGGTGATTGCCGGCCGGAGGAGACTGCTGGCATTGTCTCAGCTTGCCGCCGACGGAACCATGAACCAAAGCTGGCCGGTACCTTGCCGTATCGCATCCAAAGACGCGGACTTGCCCGAGATCAGCCTTACGGAAAATTTTGTAAGATGCCCCATGCACCCGGCAGATGAATTTGAATCGTTCGCGCGTTTGACTGCTGCCGGAAAATCAGTGGCAGACGTTGCCGCTCGATTTGGTGTGACAGAGGCAGTTGTCAACCGCCGTCTGGCGTTAGCCCGTGTGAGCCCCGCGCTAATAGCCAACTATAGAGCGGGTGAGCTGAATCTTGAACTGCTGCAAGCCTTCACGCTGACAGACGATCAGGAGGCGCAGGAAACGCTATGGCAGGAATTGCAGCCATGGGAGCGCAAGCCCCAGACCATTCGGAGAATGCTGGCTAACGACGAAATACCCGCCACCGATAAGCACGTCCGGTTTGTTGGGCTTTCCGCTTATGAGGCGGAAGGCGGAATCGTTCGACGTGATTTGTTTGCAGAAGGCGAAGACGGCGCTTACATTGCCGATCCCGCAAAACTGACCCGCCTTGTGAATGCCAAGTTACAGACCATCGCCCAGGCGTTGGAAACGGAAGGCTGGAAGTGGATCACGGTTCAGCCGGAAATTGACCACACCTTCGTCAACCGGCACAGACGGGTGAATGCGCCCTTGCTTCCCTTGAGTGCCGAAGATGAGGCAGAAATCCAGGCACTTGAAATTGAACGCGATGCCGCCCCCGACGATGTTGAAGGTGACGACGACAACGGCGAGTATGAGACGCAGGACCGAATCGAAGAAATCAACGAACGTATTCGCGCCATCCGGGCAAGCCGCCAGCGCGATTATTCGGAAGAGACGAAGGCATCGTGCGGTGTCATTGTCGGCGTTGGCCACAACGGGGAAGCTGAAGTGATCCGCGGACTGCTTCGAAAGGAAGACGAAGCCGCGCTTGTGCAGACTGGAACCGGCAGCGACACCGCTTCAACTGCAACGCCGTCAAGCATTGAGGCGGACGAATCACCGGCTTACTCAGCCGCTCTTATCGAATCGCTGACACAGCAAAAGACAGCGGCCATTGCCATCGAGTTGTCTCAGCAGCCGTCGATAGCACTGGCAGCTCTGGTTCATGCCCTTGTGCTCAATGAATTCGGGCTGGACTTACAGTTCCATCGTGCGAAAAGCAGTGTTCAGGTTTCCAGCCGCCAGGCGTTTTTAGCCGATGCCACCGGTTCAACAGCTTTGGCAACGCTTGAATTGCAGAAAATCGAGTGGGCGAATCAATTTCCAACGACGGCGGAAGCTCTGTTTTCATGGTGCTTGAAGCAGCCGCAGGAAAAGCTGCTGGAACTTCTTGCCTATTGCGTATCCCGCACCGTCCACGGTGTCCAGACCAAGACTGACAACGACCCGGCGCGTTTACAGCATACGGACGAATTGGCCCGCGCCCTTGGTTGCGACATGGCGAAATGGTTCACCCCCACCGCAGAGAATTTTTTTCTGAGAGTATCCAAGTCCAAGATTGCTGACGCAATGGCGGAGACCGGCACCCCGCTAACCGCCGATGGGATGAAGGGCAAGAAAGCGGAGCTGGCAGCTCTGGCGGAAAGCAGATTGGCCGGCACCGGCTGGTTGCCCGAACCAGTCCGCATTTCGGCCGCAGTTGAGAAGTAGGACGATCAAAACTAGCGGTGGGCTTTCCGCCAGTTGAAATCTGGTGCGGCGAAATATTCTTGGTTCGCCGCCCGGTTTTCTTCTCTGGGAAGCATCTCAATATTGAGCATCGGAGGTGAAAAGAGCAATGGATATTCCGCAGGAATTACGTGAATACAAACAATGGGTGGTGTGGAAGATGGCTGAAGTCGATGGCCGGAAAACTAAGCTTCCCATTTCGCCGTGGAGCGGAAAACTCGCCGCCTGCGACAAGCCGCAGTCTTGGAGCACCTACCGGCACTCCCGCTTCGCGGCCCCTCGTTTCCGCTGTGATGGAGTTGGGTTCGTCTTTACGGCAGATGATCCTTTTTGCGGGGTTGACCTGGACGGCTGCCGAACCCCGGACGGAATCATTGCGCCCGAGGCGCGGCGGATCATTGACCGGCTGAACAGCTATTCGGAGGTTTCGCCGTCAGGCACCGGCGTGCATATTTTCGTCAAGGCCAAATTGCCGGGTGGGGGGCGTCGCACCGGCAAGATCGAAGTCTACGATTCCGGGCGCTATTTCACCGTGAGTGGGAAGCATCTTGAAGGCACGCCGCGAAAGATCATGGACCGCCAGCAAGAAATCGACGAATTGAGCGCCGAGATCTTCCCTGTGCCTTCGCCACCCGCAAAGTCTTCCCCGGCCATGGCAGCAATGTCTGATGACGATTTGATTGAACGGGCCAAGCGCGCCCGGAATGGCGACCGGTTCACCCGACTTTGGACCGGCAACATCAGCGACTATGCCAACGATCACAGCCGCGCAGACGCCGCCTTGTGCTGCATGCTCGCTTTTTGGAGCGATGGCGACAGCGACCGCATCGACCGATTATTCCGCCGCTCTGGTCTCATGCGTGACAAATGGGACCGGCGCACCGGTGATACGACATACGGCGCACTGACTATCCGAGTCGCTATTAATGAGGGGTGATCGGATGATCTCTCTGCACTATTACCGGCGTTGTGTTTGGCGGTGAGATTTCGTCCACTACCAACCGTCGCGCTTACAAGAATTTCGAACCCCTTTGCCAAGACTGACGCCACCCCTTAATCGAACTGAATCGGTTCGGATTCTTCTTCGGAAAGCGGGTTCGAGGAGGCTTCTGGGTCGGTTGCAGACATATAGAAAGTGCTGTCAATCTGCTTAAAACCAAAGTTGATTGATTGCGTCCTGAAAAGCGCGTACCTTGAGATTTCAGCCGCATCAGTATTGAAAAGAACGATATTCGTTCCACCCCTGTTAAGCAGGCTCTTGTAGAGAATGCCATCGTAGCCATCGGCTCGAAATGCCTCAGCCAAAATCTGTGTTGGTAGATAATCCAGCGCAGAGTCGTCGGGTTCGACAGGCTTCGAAAAAGCATATGCGATATCTCCCCATACTGCTGCCTCTTTTGTTTGGGCGTCTGGAGGCACAATGCTCTTGCCACCATTTGTGAAGAGAAGGTCGAGTTCAAGCATATATACAGCCGCGCATAAGTAAAGGGACATCTGTGACAAACTGGTGAAAAGGAGAACGCCATGGTGCCACGGTTGTTGCGGTTGCATCCCAGCACTTACGCCCGGTTGACCCGTCTTAGCAAAGAAGCGGAAAGAGACGGGGCCTACCGCGTGGCGAAACGCTTACGGGCCGTGCTGCTCAATGCGGAAGGACATACCAGCAGCGAATTGGCGGAGATCCTGCAAGCGCCACGGTCCAAAGTATCAGAGTGGCTCCGGCGATATCAGACAAGTGGTGTCGATGGTTTGCTGGAAGGGTGTCGTTCGGGCCGACCGTCGGAACTGACGGAAAAGCAGCAGCAACAGTTGGGGGACATTCTCGATAGCGGTCCGGTGGCGTATGGCTTGGATACCGGCATCTGGACATCGCCCATGATTGCCTGGGTGATCGGGGAGGAATTCGGAGTCGAGTATCATCCGGGCCATGTCCGCAAGCTGCTTCACGCCTGGGGATTTTCGATGCAACGGCCCCGCCGTGTGCTGGCACGCGCCGACGCCGAGGCGCAGGACCGGTGGCACCGCCGCATCTATCCGGCCCTTAAAAAAAAGCCCGCTCGCGACACTGGGCGCTCATCTTCACAGACGAAGCCAGTTTCCGCCAAGACGCGACGCTTCACGCCACCTGGAGCCGCGTAGGATGCCCGCCGGATGTCCCAGTGACGGGAGAGCGGAAGAGCGTGAAGATTTTCGGCGCAATCGAACTTTGGCGCACAAGGTTCGACTATCGCCAGGACACCGTCTTCAATTGCAACGCCTATCTCGGCTTCCTCGAACAACTGGCTCGCCGGTACCGCCGCCAGGGAGCAATTCTGATTCAGGACAACGCCTAATACCACAAACACGCTGATGTCTGGACATGGTTCAAGGCCAACCAGCATTGGCTGGAAGTGCACCAGTTGCCGCCCTACTCGCCGGAACTGAATCCTACCGAGCGACTTTGGCAGCACACCCGGAAGAACGGGACGCACAATCGCTTCTTCGGCGGCATCGACTCCCTACTCGCCACCCTGACGCGCGTCTTCGGGGAGATGCAATCCCACCCCCAACTCATCCAGTCCTACCTGAGGCCTTTTTGCTGATCTTTATGTCCCTTTATTTATGCGCGTCTGTATAGCTGGGCGTTTTGTCTAAAGAGCAATCGACGACAAGGCAGTCACGGACAGTTTTAAATGCTGCGAGAGTTACGCGCGATTCGATCCATGGCCTTACTTCGGACATAGCTGTATTTGGACTCCCTGCCAAGTACAAATAGGGAATGCCCCGCGGATTTGCACGACCATCTCGGACAAACTCGGCAGCAGGTCGCATGCGCTCAGGAGGGTGCGCTGTTTCCACTTCTATTACCTCATCGTCGGAAACGACCTCATCTCTAAGAGCAAAACCCCGCTGAGCCCGATAGAATGTCACACCCGCCGAGATTTTTCGCAATCGCGACCGACTCGTCTCAAGAACGACCGAGAGGAATTCGTTTACCGCAGTTTCATGAACAAATCGCCGTTTCAGTCGGACGCTATGTTCAAAGTCACCATAGCTGCGTAGTGTCGCGAATTCTCCCATCGATAACAGATTTTATCGTAGAGAGGTATGGTTGGCGCGGGATTGATTCGGAACGTTGCGACCAACGATAACCACATAGACAGATCCAGATTAGGTGCGGCGCGACGTACAGAGGTTTGGTCCAGATTTCACCAGTTTCGCCTACGCCGGACTGTCCACTGTTTCGAGTAAATCACAGATAACCAATTGCGGGAGGTTTGGCGGCGGTTGCTCCACAATATCGAAGCGCGGTACACCATTACCAGCGGACGAGCGGGCCAGCGCTGGCCAGCGCCGATGCCCACGTTCAGTGCTTACGATCTGACCTGGCAGCTGCGGTACCGATATCACTATCAAATGCTGCGGCGTAATTGTTCGCGATTATTTCTTCAGCCTCAAACCTCCGTAACGTTATCATCGTACTCGGATATCGAAGCCTGCGTCGGCACGAAAATTCGGGTCGAAGCCGTTTTCGGCAGGCGCATAAAACCTAGGGAATGGCCAAACTTGAAGACTTAAAACGAGGTGCGACCGTTAAAGGGATATTGCCAGATTGTCTGGTGACGATCATTGACGTTCGTTGGTATGGCTCAGCCGCGATTGAACTGACGTACAAAGACCCGGCAGGGAAGCCAGATGTCACGCTGCTCTACCGGGACCGCGAGCCCGCCTTGGAAATCGGTGAAGTCGGGCGGCCCTGGAGTTTCGATGGCGATGGCAATTTATTCCGGCTCGTTTCCGAAGCCAACCGGATCAAGCTCGCCCATCTTTTTGACCCGCTTCTCGCCATCCATACTTCGATGGTCGATCCGCTTCCGCACCAGATCACTGCCGTTTATGGCGAAATGCTCACGCGCCAGCCGTTACGCTTTCTTCTGGCCGACGATCCGGGTGCCGGAAAGACGATCATGGCCGGCCTTCTTATTAAGGAGTTGCTGATTCGCGGCGATCTTCATCGCTGCATGATTGTCTGCCCCGGCAATTTGAGCGAACAGTGGCAGGACGAACTGTATCAGCGTTTCCAGCTCGACTTCAAGATCCTGACCAATGACGCGCTGGAAGCGGCCCGTACCGGCAACTGGTTTTCTGAGAATCCGCTGGCGATTTGCCGTTTGGACAAATTGAGCCGCAATGAGGATGTGCAGGCGAAGCTGGCAAACACAGACTGGGACCTGGTGGTGTGCGACGAGGCGCACAAGATGTCGGCCACCTTCTTCGGCAATGAAGTGAAGTACACCAAGCGCTACCGCCTGGGCCAGCTTCTCGGTCAGCTTAGCCGCCACCTTCTGTTGATGACGGCGACACCCCACAATGGCAAGCCGGAAGATTTTCAATTATTCATGGCTCTGCTGGATAGCGACCGGTTCGAAGGCCGTTCCCGCGATGGCGTTCACTTGACGGACGCCTCCGACCTTATGCGGCGCCTGGTTAAAGAACAGCTTCTTAAATTTGATGGCAAGCCGCTTTTCCCGGAACGGCGCGCCTACACCGTCAGCTACAAGCTTTCCGATGCCGAGGCCGCGCTGTACAAGAGCGTCACTGATTATGTGCGCGAGGAATTCAGCCGCGCTGACTCTCTCGAAGGCGATGGTCGAAAGGGCACCGTAGGATTTGCGTTGACCATTCTCCAGCGCAGGCTGGCTTCGTCGCCAGAGGCAATCCTGCAATCTCTCCGCCGCCGCCGCGAACGGCTGGAACGCCGCCTGCGGGAAGAGCAAATCCTCAAGCGCGGCGGCGACCTTCAGGATGTCGGCCCGTCACTGCCCAGTCTGACCGCTGACGATATTGATGAGCTGGACGACGCGCCCGACGAAGAAGTAGAGCAGACCGAAGAGACGGTTGTGGACCAGGCGACGGCGGCCAGAACAATAGCGGAACTTCAGGCGGAGATCGCGATCCTCACGAATCTGGAAGCTCTGGCGCTAAAAGTTCGCAGGAGTGGAACCGACAAGAAGTGGGATGAACTGAGCGGGCTCCTACAGAATCACGCGGAGATGTTTGACGCGCATGGACACCGCCGCAAGATGGTGATTTTCAGCGAGCACCGCGACACGTTGAACTACCTTGCAGAAAAGCTGCGCATTCTGCTAGGCGTTCCTGAAGCTCTTGTCACCATTCACGGCGGCATGGGCCGCGAAGAACGCACCAAGGCGCAGGAAGCTTTTAAGCAAGACAAAGACGTGCTGATTCTGCTTGCGACCGATGCCGCCGGTGAAGGCATCAATCTGCAGCGCGCCCACCTGATGGTCAACTACGACCTTCCGTGGAATCCGAATCGTCTTGAACAGCGCTTTGGCCGCATCCATCGCATCGGACAGACCGAAGTCTGCCACCTTTGGAATTTGCTAGCGGAAGAAACCCGCGAAGGCGACGTGTACAAACGCCTTCTTGAAAAAATTGATCTGGAACGCGAAGCGCTGGGTGGCGGCGTGTTCGACATTCTGGGCCAGCTCTTCCGCGAGCAACGCCTTCGCGACCTTCTGATTGAAGCAATTCGATACGGCGACCAGCCGGAGGTCAAAGCGCGGCTGCATCAGATTGTGGACAATCTGACGGACCGAAAGCACTGTCAGGAGCTTCTGGAAGAGCGCGCCCTGGCCAACGACAGCATGGATGCCTCAGCCGTGCGGGTAATCCGCGAAGACATGGAGCGCGCCGAAGCCAGGCGGCTCCAGCCACATTTCATCGAATCCTTCTTTCTGGAAGCGTTCCATGTCTTGGGTGGCTCCATCAAGGAACGTGAGCCGCGCCGCTTTGAAATTACGCACGTCCCCGCATTGATACGCCAGCGCGATCGCCTGATCGGTGCCGGTGAACCGGTCTTGGCAAAATACGAGCGGATCACTTTTGAAAAGTCGCTCCGCGCAGTGCCGGGCCAGCCCTTGGCTACATTCGTTTGCCCCGGCCAGCCACTCTTGGCTGCAACCATCGACCTCATACTGGAGCGCAACCGCGATTTACTGAAGCGCGGCACCGTGCTCATAGATCCCAACGATCTGGGTGAATCAATCCGAGCGCTGTTTTACTTGGAGCACACGATTCAAGACGGTCGGACCGATAAGGCCGGAAACCGTCGCATCGTTTCGCGGCAGATGCAATTCATTGAGACCGACTCCACCGGCGCGACAAAGCACGCAGGTTATGCGCCCTACCTTGATTACCGGGCGACCAAACCGGAGGAACTGAGCGCTCTCCGAGCGACGCTGGATTCGCAGGCCTGGCTGAAGAGTGATCTGGAATCTGTCATCGTCGGCCACGCCATTGCCACTCTTGTTCCAAAGCATCTGGAAGAGGTGAGAACTCGGCGCGAAGCTCTGGTGACGAAGACCATGGCCGCTGTCAAAGATCGCCTGACGAAAGAGATTACGCATTGGGATCACCGCGCCAACCAACTGAAAGATCAGGAACTCGCCGGCAAGCCGAACGCGAAAATTAATTCCGGCAAGGCGCGGCAACGCGCGGATGACCTGCAAGCCCGCCTGCAAAAGCGGATGCTGGAACTGGAACAAGAGCGCCAGATTTCACCTTTGCCGCCCGTCGCTATCGGCGGTTCGATCATAGTTCCGCTGGGCCTTGTCAGAAAATTGGTGCCGTCATCTGTGGACGAGTGGGATGAGCCGGTATCGGCGGAAGCCCGGCGCGCAATGGAACTGCTGGCCATGCAGATGGTCATGGACGCTGAAAAACAGCTCGGCAACGAACCGCGCGATGTCAGCGCCGAAAAATGCGGCTACGATATCGAATCAAAGGTTGCGGAAGATGGCAGACTCCGGTTCATTGAAGTGAAAGGTCGGGTTGCTGGTGCACGCACCATAACCGTGACGCGCAATGAGATTCTAACCGCGCTAAACAAACCGGATGATTTCATTCTGGCGGTCGCGCAGGCGGAAGGTGGCCATCAACAGCTTGCTTATATTCGCCAGCCGTTTCAGCTAGAGCCAGACTTCGCGGTGGAAAGCATCAATTACAACCTTCAGGAGTTGCTTACCAAGGGGCAGTCTCCAGCATGAGCTCGCCGGTTGAACGCCTTCAAGGCTGGATGGCTGAACCCGAGGCTGAACGCCTTGAGTTCAAAGAAGCCAAAAATAATTACGACTACGACAAGCTCGCACGGTATTGTTGCGCCCTTGCCAATGAAGGCGGCGGCAGAATCATCCTGGGCGTCACCGATAAACGTCCGCGCAGGGTTATGGGCTCCCACGCTTTCCCAGAGCCTGGTCACACCGCCGCCCGGCTCACCAGAAGCCTCCAGTTTAGAATCGAGTTCGAAGAAATTAATCACCCAGATGGCCGGGTGCTTGTCTTTGAGGCACCGCCGCGGTATGTCGGTGTGCCGGTACAGTGCGATGGGATTTACTGGTCGCGAGCTGGCGACGAGTTAAGGCCAATGCCGCCAGATCAGCTGCGGCAAGTCTTCGAAGAGGCGATACCGGATTATTCGGCGGAACTGCATCCCAAAGCAACTTTTTCCGATCTGGACCCGGCTCTAATTGAACAGTTTCGAGCCATGTGGCTTCGGAAATCTGACAATGCTGCCCTGAGTGGCTTGAGTCAACAACAGCTTTTGGAGGATGCTGGCCTTACTCAGGATGGAAAACTGACCGTTGCCGCACTGATCTTTCTGGGTACAAAGACTGCGATGCGGCGTTACCTCGCGCAAGCTGAAGTCATCTTCGAATACCGTTCAATTGAAGCATCGCTCGCGTTCCAGCAACGGATTGAGTATTGCGAGGGTTTCCTTGGAATTTTGGATAACCTTTGGACAACGCTAAATCTCCGTAACGAAACTCTCCATTACCAGGAGGGGTTATTCGTTGGTGACATACCGGCCTTCAACGAATCGGTAGTCCGCGAAGCCATTTTGAATGCTGTTGCGCACCGGGATTATCGCCGGCCAGATTCGGTCTTTGTTCGGCAGTTTCCCCGCAAAATGGAAATCGTCAGCCCAGGGGGGCTGCCAAACGGTATCACCGTGGAAAACTTGCTTTGGAAGCAAATCCCCCGGAATCGGAGGATAGCTGATGTCTGTGCCAAGTGCGGGCTTGTGGAACGGTCCGGTCAAGGCGCCAACCGCATGTTTGAGGAATCTATCAAAGAAGGCAAGCCTAAGCCCGATTTCACGGGTACGGACGCTCACCAAGTAGCGGTGACCCTGCGCGGCGAAATTCAGAATCCTTCGTTCCTTCGGTTCTTGGAAAAGATTGGCAAAGAGCGCCTGGCGACTTTTTCGACAAAAGACCTTCTGATTCTGGATTTTCTTCAGCGCGAAGAACCTATTAATGACGATTTGAAGGCCCGATTACCACACCTGCTGGAACAGGGTGTAATTGAGCGCATCGGCCGCGGGCGGGGCGTCCGGTTTATTTTGTCGCGCAAGTTTCGAAGTTTCCTTGGAAAGCCGGGCAGCTATACGCGCGACGCGGGGCTGGATCGCGAAACCAACAAATCCCTTTTGGTGAAGCACGTCAAACAGAGCGGACCGGAAGGTGCTCGGCTGCAGGATCTTCTCGATGTTCTGCCGCATATCTCGCGCAACCAGGTCCAGAGTCTTTTGAAAGAACTGAAACAGGAAAAGCGAATCCAACTCGTCGGCGCTACCAAGGCGGCCCGATGGTTTCCTGAAGATTGGGTTTTATTGCGGAAATGATCATCTCAAAACGCAATTCCACGCAAAAAAACCGCAATTCCGCAGTCCGCGGCCTTTCTTTTCAACAACATATATGCGCCGCTAATCGAATGCTATCCGTGCATATGACGCATAAATTAGGCGCAATGGGGACTTCTGAATGACGGCACCTTCTCATGCGGAGGGCAGACTGGACGTCAGCCGCTCAGAACTTGCTGCGGCGCTGAAGCTTGTCGCGAGGGTAATGGGCGAATATTCAGGAGCCGTCGAGCTGACATTTGAGGACGGCCAACTTTCTGTCGAGGCGGCCAATACTTCAGCAAGGGCATCCGCCGCAGGTAACTGGCCGGTACCCATCTTTGTCGGGGCATTTTGGGTCCGGCGTCTGGCGAAGACGTTGCCAGAAGACGATCCCCTTATCCTTCGGGTAGAACACGGAAGAATCTATTTGGACCGTTACTCAGAGCCTTGCGCTTTGGTGGCTGCCGACCTTGGTCTTAAACCGGAGCGTCCACAAATTGATGAGCAACAGATAATCAACGACGCAATGAGGCTTCTAAAGCCGCTACATATAAAGCGATCCGATTTAGAAGCGCTTGTCTCCGACGCCAAAGCCAGGGGACCGGCTTCCTGGTCGCCTGAAGATAAACAGATGGTGTCAATCGTCGCGAAGACGTGGGTTCTACTCGCGCCGCTGGGGATTGAAACGCCTGACCTTCGTCGTCTTGTAGAGCTGGCATTGCGCAACGCATGGAAATGAATAGCGAATCATGAAAAAGAAACTAATTGAGGTTGCGTTGCCCCTCGAGGCGATCAATAAAGAATCGGCCCGGGAAAAATCCATCAGGCAAGGACATCCCTCGACGCTCCATCTTTGGTGGGCGCGGCGTCCGCTGGCCGCTTGTCGTGCAGTGCTGTTTGCATCACTCGTTGATGACCCATCGAGCCTTCCCGAGCAGTTTCCGACTGAAGAGGACCAAGACAAGGAGCGGCAACGACTTTTTCGGTTGATTGAAGAATTGGTGAAGTGGGAGAACTCAAACAATGTGGCGATCCTAAGCGCCGCGCATCGCGAAATACTAAAGTCCACAGATGGACAGCCGCCGGCTATATATGATCCATTCTGCGGTGGTGGGTCGATTCCTCTTGAAGCCCAGAGACTCGGCTTGCAAGCACACGCCAGCGACTTAAACCCCGTTGCCGTCCTGATTACAAAGGCACTCATTGAAATCCCACCTAAATTCGTTGGACAACCGCCAGTAAACCCTGCTTCTAAGGCGAAGATGACCGGCACGGGGATGTGGACCGGTTCCCGTGGTCTTGCAGATGACATTCGATATTACGGTGAATGGGTGCGGAATCAAGCGATTGAGCAGATCGGATACCTTTATCCGAAGGTGAAATTGCCAACTGGTGAGGAATCCACTGTTATCGCTTGGTTATGGGCTCGAACCGTAGTGTGCCCAAACCCAGCATGCGCCGCGCAGATGCCGCTAGTCCGCTCATTTATTCTATCCACAAAACCAGGAAAACTGGCATGGGTTGAACCATTGATCGACCATCTAACGAGGAGAGTCAGATTTGAGGTGCACACAGGTAATGGCAATGTCCCGGACCCTCCGAAAGTTGGGCGTGGAGCAAAATTCCGCTGTCTCGTTTGCCGTCAGATTGCTCCAGACCAGCACATCAAGAACGAAGGTTCGGCCGGACGAATGAGCCAGCAACTTATGGCAATCGTCGCCGACGGACCCAAAGGGCGCACGTATGTCGCTCCAACTACTGAACACGAAGATATTGCAATGTCAGCGACACCAAAATGGGGTCCAGAGCAAGAACTTGCCGATGACCCCCGTAATCTGTGGTGCCTTCCTTACGGACTCAAGAGGTTCCGCGATCTTTTTACTGCACGGCAACTAACTGCCCTCACTACTCTAAGCGACATCACCGAGAAGGCTCGGCACCAAGCTATGGTCGACGGAGCCTTAAAGCCTTACGCAGACGCGATCGCGACGTACATTGGCTTGCTTGTTAGCCGTCTTGCCAACACTCACTGCTCTCTTGCCGTATGGTCACAGAGTAGAGACCAAAGCGTTAACGTATTTAGTCGCCAAGCCTTACCGATGAACTGGGATTTTCCGGAAGTTAATCCTTTTGCTGGTGCCGCAGGGGACTTGACAGAAACGGCACAGTCGGCAAGCCGAATAGTTGCTGAATTGGGATATCGAGTCGCTGGCATAGTCAACCAACTGGACGCAACTGCCGACTATGTGGGAGATGGCCGCAAGTACCTTGTCGCCACCGATCCTCCATACTACGACAATATCGGGTACGCCAACCTATCGGATTTCTTCTACGTTTGGCAGCGGCAAAGTCTAAAAAATGTTTGGCCTGAAATCTTCAGCACATTACTTGTTCCGAAAGTGCAAGAACTCATTGCTGCACCAGAGCGGTTCGAAGGAAGCAGAGAGCGAGCACAAAGTTTCTTCGAAGAAGCATTCGGCCGCGCTTTTCTTCGAATGAGAGCGGCGCACGATTCCAACTTCCCATTAACGCTTTTCTATGCGTTTAAGCAATCCGAGTCAGACGGCAACGGTGAAGATGGACTAACACAAGAACGTGCCTCCACAGGGTGGGAAACTATGCTGGAAGGGCTCTTGAAAGCCAGCTTTCAGGTTGTTGGCACCTGGCCGGTGCGAAGTGAAAGACCGAGCGGTGTAAAGATCGCGGTGAACGCGCTAGCCTCTTCAATTGTTCTTGTTTGCCGCCCTCGGTTGGAAACCGCACCAATCACTACCCGCAAGGACTTCATCTCTGCTCTGAAAAAAGAGCTTCCGGGTGCCTTGCGTAATCTCCAAAAGGGCAATATTGCGCCCGTGGATCTTGCACAGGCCGCGATAGGTCCGGGCATGGCTGTGTTCTCGAAATACAAGAGGGTCCTTGAAACCGATGGTTCGCCTATGCGCGTTCGAACAGCCCTGTCTCTCATCAATCAGGGACTCGACGAAGTTCTTTCAGAATTGGAGAGCGAGTTTGATCCCGATACCCGCTGGGCACTGGCTTGGTTCGAGCAGCATCAGTTTGATGAAGGGCTCTACGGCGAGGCTGAAGTGCTGGCCACCGCAAAAGCCCTTAGCATCAACCACCTCGCGGATGTCAGCATCCTCCAGTCCCGAGCCGGTAGAGTCCGACTGTTGCAGAGGCACGAACTCCCTGAAACCTGGGATCCATCGAACGTGACTCGTCTCACAGTTTGGGAAGTCACTCAGCATCTAATTCGAAGCCTTGACCAGAAGGGCGAAACTGAGACTGCGAGTCTCAAGGCAAAGATTGGCGGGATGGCTGAAATAGCTCGTGATCTCGCCTACCGCCTCTACACTTTGTGTGAGCGAAAAGGCTGGGCAGAGGAGGCCGGCTACTACAACAGCCTGGTGGTTTCGTGGCCGTCACTAGCCTCCGGTGAATTCGAGTTGGCGTAAAACAAAGCGGACTTATGGCGATTACGAACAGCGAACGAGTTGGAAAAGCTCTTGAACTTTTGAAGGACGGCTTGCGACCTTACGTGGAGCGAGAGTTAAAGGCGACCTATAAAGAAAGGTGGGTTGAAACCGCACGGCCAAGTTTTCCCGACTGGCAGCAGACTGGCAGAGCTGGGAAAGAACTCAACTGGGATACACAAGCCCTGCTCCAGGTCATGTGCGAACTATGGCAGGACTGTTTCAGGAAGATCCTCGGTCCTTCGGATCGCAACTTGGCTTTCGAACTGAGGGATGTCCGCAACAAGTGGGCTCATCAAAAGGCATTCTCAACCGACGATGCCTACCGCGCCATAGATAGCGCTTCCAGATTGCTTGCAGCCATTTCGTCAGACCAGGTAGAAGCCGTCGAACTGATGAAAGCTGAAATTCTTCGCGTCAAGTTTGATGAACAACTGAGAAGCCAGAAGCGCAGGGAGTCGAGTATCGCGGTTGAAGGCAAACCGGCAATCGGACTGAGGCCCTGGCGGGAGATCGTCACGCCGCACCCGGACGTAGCGTCTGGCCGCTACCAGCAAGCGGAGTTCGCGGCTGATCTATGGCAGGTTTATTTGAATGAGGGTTCAGAGGAATACCGGAATCCCGTCGAGTTCTATCGCCGCACATTCATCACGGAAGGATTGCAGAAATTACTGGCGAACGCGCTGCAACGGTTGGCCGGCAATGGCGGCGACCCCGTTGTTGAGTTGCAGACCAACTTCGGCGGCGGCAAGACGCACTCCATGCTGGCGCTGTGGCATCTCTTCGCCGGTGTCCCAGCGGGACAGTTACCAGGGCTTGAGACCGTAACGAAATTGGCGGGCGTTTCACAGCCGCCGAAGGTTCGGCGCGCGGTGCTGGTGGGCAACCGGCTATCCCCAGCCGATGTTCACAAGAAGCCAGACGGAACAGTGATTAGAACCCTGTGGGGCGAGCTGGCATGGCAACTCGGCGGCAAGGAAGGCTATGCGATGGTCCGCAGCGCTGATGAAAAAGCTGTCAGCCCGGGTGACTCGCTGCGGCTGCTCTTCAATAAATACTCGCCCTGCCTGATATTGATCGATGAGTGGGTGGCTTATGCACGGCAGCTTTACAACAAGTCGGACTTGCCGGCGGGCGACTTCGACGCCCACTTCACATTCGCGCAAACGCTGAGCGAATCGGCGAAGTTGGCAGACAAATGCCTCCTGGTGGTCAGCATCCCGGCATCGCAGAACGAAATCGGCGGCGAGGGCGGCATGGCCGCTTTGGAGCGCTTGAAGAACGTCATTGAGCGAGTGGAAACTTCGTGGCGGCCGGCGAGCGCTGAAGAAGGCTTCGAAATCGTCCGAAGGCGATTATTCCAGCCGATTACCGATCCTGAGTTGTTCACGGCGAGGGACGGAGTAGTCAAGGGCTTCGCGGACGAATACCGTAAATTTGCGCAGGAATTCCCTTCAGATGCCGGAAAGTCCGAATATGAGCGCCGGATGAAGGCTTCGTATCCAATTCATCCAGAGCTATTTGAAAGGCTATATAACGATTGGTCCACGCTGGATAAGTTCCAGCGGACCCGCGGCGTGTTGCGTCTGATGTCGGCGGTCATTCATGAATTGTGGGAGCGCGAAGACAAGGGACTGATGATCTTGCCCGCGAGCGTTCCAATCGACGCTCCCGCTGTGCAGAGTGAGCTGACTCGCTACTTGCCGCCGGTGTGGGCTCCGATCATCGAAAAAGACATTGATGGACCGAACTCGCTTCCGCTGCGGATTGACCGTGAGAATCCGATGCTTGGCCGATACTCCGCGACCAGGCGCGTGGCGCGGACGCTTTACCTGGGATCAGCCCCAACGCAGGATTCTGCGAAGAAAGGTCTAGAAGATCGGCAGATCAAACTGGGCTGTGTCCAACCTGGTGAGACCTCTGGCACGTTTGGCGATGCCCTTCGGAAGCTGGCAGACCAGGCGACTTACCTTTACGTGGATGGCAGCCGTTATTGGTATGCGACGCAGCCAAGCGTTAACCGTTTGGCCGAAGAGCGCGCCGAGCGGTATCACCCAGAAGACATTACTGAAGAGATTAAGCGGAGGCTTGGGGAGGAAGCAAAACATCGCGGCGACTTCTCAAAGGTCCATGTCTGTCCTGGGAATGCCGGTGATGTGGTGGATGAGGCCGAATCCAAGCTGGTCATCTTAAGCCCAGATTACGCACATAGCGCGAAGACCGATTCGAGCGCCGGCCGGCAATCAGCTGCGGACATTCTGAACCGGGGGTCTGCCGGCCGCAACTGCGGCAATATGTTGGTCTTCCTGGCCGCTGACAAGACCCGCCTGGTGGATTTGGAGAAGGCCGTTCGCTCTTATTTGGCTTGGAAGTCCATTGAAGGGGAGAAGGTGGCATTGGATTTGACGCCCTTTCAGGCCAACCAAGTGGAGCAGCGCTTGACCAGCTCCGACCAGGCGGTAAAGAGCAGAATTCCAGAGACCTACGTATGGCTTTTGGTGCCCGGACAGAAGCGGCCAGAACCTGGTCAGGCATTCCCGGCGGTGGAATGGCAGGAATTCAGGCTGCAAGGTCAGGAGTGGTTGGCGGAACGAGCGTCAAAGAAACTCAAGAATGATGGACTGCTGGTGACGAGCATAGCCGGTACAATTCTGCGGTTTGAAATTGACCAGGTGCCGTTATGGCGCGGGAACCACATCACCGTGAAGCAATTGGTTGATGACTTCGCCAAATATTTGTACCTGCCACGAGTCAAGAACGCCCAGGTGATTCTCGACGCGATTCAGGATGGCGTCGGACGCATCACCTGGGAGCAGGACTCTTTCGCCTACGCCGATTTCTACGACGCGGCCGCCGACCGGTACCGCGGCCTGGATGGTGGCCACCGGCCAGCAGTCCAGATAAGCGGAAATAGCGTTGTCGTTAAACCCGGCGTTGCCGCCGCGCAAAGTCAAAAGGATTCCGCCCCGCCGCCAGCCTTGCCGACCAGCGAAGCCGATGAATCATCCATCACCGACGGCGGAACAGCACCCTCCGCCTTCCACAGCAAGTCTGTTTCAACCGCCGAAAAGCCAGCGGTCAAGCCGCCAGTCCTCAGGCGGTTCCACGGCACCGCCACTGTTGACGCCACGCGAATGTCACGAGACATCGATGTCATTGCATCTTCGGTAGTCCAACACTTGAGCGCCCTGCTCGGAAGCAAAGTGAAGATCACTATTGAAATTGATGCCGAGATCCCCTCAGGAGCACCAGACAACGTGGTTCGGACCGTGACTGAGAACTGCCGGACCCTCAAATTTGATAATCAGGGTTTTGACGAAAGCTAGACAATGGAGAAATTCAGTCCTAACATTTCACAGGATGAAGGCGATACCCGCGACCCAGCTACGTTTCAAGCGGCTGGCGGGAGCAAAAATCCTCCATTATCTGTAAGCGTAAGAGGAACCCCATCTATCTTGAAACCTGGAAATCGTGTTGAAGTCAGGTAATGACTAATGGAAACAAGAAAGAACGTTCGCCCATTATCCGCGCCAAGAAAAACTCCGGACCCCGGACCGCAATCGGCTGTTCAATCCGAAGATCCGAAGTCGCTTGCAGAATCGTCGGAGTCATTTGCTCCGGCAACGACCGGTGATGCTGCGACTTCAGAAGACCAACTCGGCTTTAATCCATACGCGCGGGGCTTGTCAGAATTTTTGCTGAATAGGGATACCAAGGGTCCCCTGACGGTCTCGATTGAGGGCGAATGGGGCAGCGGCAAGTCATCATTCATGCTCATACTGGAGGGTTTTCTAACTCGCGGTTCTTTAGCGAAGACGGCGGCAGGAATAACCCACAACATCCCATTGATCGCAAAGTTCAATCCTTGGAGACATGACAAAGATGAGGCTCTTTGGGCGACATTCGCTATCAACTTGACGAAGCAGATCGTCAAGGAACAGAAGTTCGTCAACCGCCTCAATGGTCACATCCGCCTTCTAAGGTCACGCTTTGATTGGAGTAGAGGCTGGCTAGAGCTCTTAAAAGCTGGAGCGGCATTTCTCATCCTCACAGGTCTGGTACTGTCCCTTCTTGCACTGACCGCCGAAAACGGGCCAGGATGGTTGTTAAGTTTTGCCAAAACAGTCAGTATCTCGGACAAGGACAAGGAAGGTTCAGGAGAAGCGATAAAGCTACCGACTACTCAGGCATCTTCTGCTCATGCGGAAGCGAAACCAACTCAGCCATCACCGCCCAAAGAATTCTCCTGGTTCATTTGGTTGTCCGGGTTTGGATTTTTTGGAGTAATTGCAGCCTATATCATTGCCGTCTTCGTCATCGTCTCCAAAGTCAAGGTGTTTTTCTCGGCGCCATTGGCTTCGGATTTAAGCAAACACTTCAGATCCCCAAATTACACGAGCAAAGCATCTTTCATTGAGGAATTCCATGAGGATTTCCGGCGAATTGTTGAGGCGTACTCCAACGGAAAAACGATTTTTGTCTTCGTAGATGACCTTGATCGTTGCGCCGTTCCTCGCGCTGCGGACCTAATGCAAGCCATTAACTTGATGATTTCGACTGAGCTAAGAGATATCATTTTCATTCTGGGTATGGATCGGGAAAAGATCGCTGCCGGACTGGCCATGAAGAACGCAGATCTATTGCCATATCTTAATTTGGATATCGCAAAGACATCCGACGCTAAAGCGCTATCCCCTAGAGTTGGACTTCAATTTGGCTTTCAGTATCTAGAGAAATTTGTTCAGATTTCCTTTCCACTACCAAAGCCGCGAATCGCCGATATTGATCGTTTCCTGAAGTCACTATCTGGAACAAAGGCAGCACCTCCGCCTGATGCGAAAGCACGGAGAGATGATGGTGAGCATGCGACCGCGTTGCTAGGTAAAGCCGTCGCTGGGTCTGAGGTACCAGGTGCCAAAGAAGCGCAGAGCGAGGCCGCGATTCAACAATTCCAAATTCAGTTTTCAACCGATTCTGACAGTATTCTGAGAATAGTTCGAGAGGTTAGCCCTTTCCTTGACGATAATCCAAGACGCCTGAAGCAGTTCATCAATATCTTTAGGCTCCGCGCCTTTGTTGCCTATGAGACAGGGGCTCTTGAAAATGGAAAAATGACGCCCCAGCAATTGGGAAAACTGATCGCCATTCAGATGCGATGGCCTGTCCTGGCGGCTAAGTATCTATCGGATTTGAGGCTCTGGAGCAGTCTTCAGAGCCGTGATTTCAATATTGACGGCGTGGATTCCCAGAGGCTCAGAGAGCTACTAAATCTCGTGCCCAATGGTAGTGATAATCGAGCATGGACTATGGATGGTTTTGACATTGAAGCCTTTGCAAGGGTAAGCCCATCAATCCGAACAGTAGACTTAAATGCACCGTCAGAAAACGTCAGATCTAAGCCTCCCATGCCACCATCAACGGACGGACGGCGCGATGAGTCTCGGGTCGAAAGTCCAGATCAGCCCACTTCGTGCAGAATACTCTGGGTGGATGACGAACCCGCAAATACGGAAGCATTGCGTGAGAAGCTTGAATCAAGATTTGTAGTGAGCTTTACCCTTTGTACCTCAACACAGACAGGGCTTGCTAGTGCCACCTCGACAGAATTCAACTTGATCATTTCAGACATGGGACGGCCAGGTGATAAAGAAGCTGGCTATACTCTTCTGAACGCTTTACGGGCACAGAACATCCAAACCCCGTTCCTTATTTTTTCAGCAACTACGTCGTCTGAAAGGAGAGCGGAAGCCAAAAAACGAGGTGCCATTGACTTTACTAGCCGAGATCATGAAGTCGTAGGTGTTGTCGCATCTTATGCGGAGGAGAGACGCGATGACGATAGCTACCCCTCATCAACCTTTGCGTCTGCGTGACCTGAGTTCATGCGGACGCTTTGGATCGTCCGAGCCGAATCAACAATCAACGTGTCATTGGGTTTAAAGTCGTTGCAAACTTTACCCATTTGAATAGAGACGCCCCTCGGCAGGCCGTACCGCTGAAATTATTGCCTCAGCAGCGGGGAAGTTGTTCAATAGCCGCCAGTTCGAATCCATACACCATCATCGCCGAAGTTTTCTGATCGTAGCAGTCCGCAAGCATTCCAGACGCGATCAAACATCGGCTGAAGGATGGGCTCGACATCGGCGGCAAAGTCGTTCAGGATCACGCCAGGAATAATCAAATTGTCTTCTTGGATCGGATTTCCGGAATCAGGACCGTAAGGGTCGCTCAAAGCCATGCTAAGGCCCTTCACGCCAATGAGTGTAAGAGATAAAGACACTGGCGGGTGTACCCCGAGATGCGCTAGCGTCGCTAAGCATTTCGGCAGGTAGTCAAGGACCGCGCCTTCGAATTTGACGGGCGGAATAACTCTTCGTTGCTGGCCATTGTCGGCTTCGAGCAGCGAAGTGGATACAGCTTCAAAGATTCCGTTTCTATAAAAATGCGCATACGTTCTGGCGGTGCCACCGCTATTGACAGTGCTGTGGAGGAGCACGCCGTTGAAGGTCATCTTACTACTCTGATCATATGAACCCCAAAGCCGATGCTGCAAGGTGTTTGAATACAGAACGCTTACATCATACTGGCTCTCATCGGCAAACGCGCCGAGTGGAATAATGTGTAGGGCGAGCTTTGGCTTAGCGGGCAGAGGAATTGGCGTGCGATTGCCTGCTATGTCCACAAGCCGGTCCATACGGAAGGCCGCGATTTGCTCGGATATGGTTGCTGATTGTAGAAACGCCGTGCGCAGCTGAGCGACATCTAGGGCAAATTTCCCCGCAGACGTTCGAGCGTAAAACTTATCGTGTCCTCTGAAGATTACCCGATGTGGGCGATTCCAGCTTTTCTCAACACGTAGCACCACCAACTTTCCTGCGGAGGATGGCACGGAGACGATCATGATGCCGATACGAGGCGCAATTCCATCCCGCACCAGGCTCTCCATGCGCAAGACTTCAGCATCAATGTCAGAGCTCGCCAGGCCGACGATCTCCGCGATAACGCCCAGATCCTCGGCGACGCCGTAGATTATGTCGCCACCCTCGGTATTGGCAAAAGACGACACGTCTGCGAGAAATTCCCGCTTGTCCTCGTCCTTTGTGCCCGGCAGATCTCTCTTGTATTCAATCGTTTTTCCTTCCTCGACGCCGGAGGCCTTTAACTGTTGAATGTCGGCTTCAGCTATTTCGTTTAGAGGTTTGGGAATCATATGGCTACTTTTCCTTGGACAACCTTATCCAAGGCTCGTCACACCGCATCTGCACTCTCCACTATATTCCCCGTGACCTCACGGCGGTGCCAATCATGAAGCAGTGGTGCGCGGCCTCATCATAACTCTCGATCCGATGTCTTCTAGCCACGCTATCCTGGGCGTCTGTTCAACTTTTCAGTTGCTCGGCTCTTCAGCGCTCACGAAAACTTACCCACTTGTGCTCTCGAGAAGTTACCCACCCTCAGAACAGGATTGAGAACGCGCTCTGATGACCGTTCATCATCCGCGCCGTAAGG
>Ga0209208_10001489_pt1 | contig 33135 bp, 26 predicted proteins | sample S1TSphfallax_3_FD_187694 | JGI IMG/M metagenome (GOLD analysis project Ga0209208, IMG submission 187694) | Host-associated microbial communities from peat moss isolated from Minnesota, USA - S1T2_Fd - Sphagnum fallax MG (SPAdes) (version 2) | ecosystem: Host-associated > Plants > Peat moss >...
GTCTAGCTTGGGCTGGGCTTATCCCCCAGTTGTGGACTTTTGGGCCCTTGTTCGTGTAAAGCCCACAGCATCAGGATTTACTGACCAGGTCTTTCTAATATTGGCAAGACTTACCCCCTCTCGTCTTTGCCTGCCCTATTTCAAGGCTTTTGGATTCTCACTCTCAAATCTACCTTGGGCTCATGGGGCTATCCCCCAGATGTAGACTTTTGGGACTTGTTGGCAAAAATTTCCCCCCTTGTCTTCCCCCGCCTTATTTCAAGGCTTTTGGATTGTCACTCTCAAATCTACCTTAGACTTTTGGGACTTGTGGGCAAACATTTCCCCCCTTGTCTTCGCTTGCCTTATTTCAAGGCTTTTGGATTCTCACCCTCATATCTACCTTGGGCTCATGGGGCTATCCCCCGGTTCTAGACTTTTGGGACTTGTCGGCAAACATTTCCCCCCTTGTCTTCGCTTGCCTTATTTCAAGGCTTTTGGATTCTCACCCTCATATCTACCTTGGGCTCATGGGGCTATCCCCCGGTTCTAGACTTTTGGGTTTCCTCAAAATATGGCGAATATCCTTTTTTAATTTCGAAATTTCCTTTGTTAGATTCGCCAGCCCTTTTCTTTTGTCGCCAAGTGGCGAAACTTCGCCACAAGAAGAAAAACGCTGGTCCAAAGACCAATCAAAGTTCAAGTTCAAAGTTCAACTACCCCAAAACCTGCCTTGGAAAAGGCTTGGAAAAGGCGTGAAATTAGACTTAAGTAACCATTTTGACAAATGTGCGCACCAGGAGAACCTTTGGCTAAAAACTAAGCACCAGAGGACAACACTCCTATACACCTCTTGCTTTTTGAAATTTGAGTGTCTCTTGAAAAAGCGACATGCTATCTACCCCCCCTTCGAGCAGTGTCCGGCGCCCTTTCTCGGCTGCCACTGCAGCCCTGCAGAACCGTGTGGTTCTGCCGCAGGGTTTCACTTTGTGTTGCGTGGTTAAATAGTCCTTAAATTAAAAGAACATTGCTTTGTTCTTTTGCATAATTAAAAGAACATTGCTTTGTTCTTTTGCATAATTAAAAGAACATTGCTTTGTTCTTTTGCATAATTAAAAAAACATGTAGAACCATGCTGTGTGGTTTTATGCAGAACCATACAGGGCCCAACAACATGTGCAAGAAGACAAGAAAAACCAAAGGGGGAGGCACTCTATCTTTCAATAGAATCTTCTATTTTGGGGAGCCTCCATAGTTTCAACATTTTTTTGGGCAATGGTTTTACTGCAAAAAAACAAAGTTGAACTTGTGAGGCACCCCCAACAAATAAGTACGCCCAGTTTATAATGGAGGTAAGTTGTTCTTTGCAAGTGGTATTAGCCCGGGCCAAAAATGGTGACAACCTCTTTTGGAAAGAGAAATTTCATGCAGCCAATGGGAAGGCCCAAGCATGCACCCAACGTGCCTTGCTTTTTCTAATTGGGGAGTGGGAGGATTCTTTTTCATTTTTCCCTGGTTCCCAAATGTGTTCTCACTAAGTTCCCTTCAAGTTCCTAATGGGTTCCTATTAGGTTCTCAATATGTTCCCCAAGATTCCAAAGTGTTGCCCGGCATTTTCTCCATAGCCCCTCACTTTTATCGCATATGCTTTGGCAAATGTTGTCATCCTTTCACCTATATAGGTGGGCCCAACAGGATGAACATTATATTTCAAAATAAAACCTTCTATTTTGGGGAGATTCCATAGTTTCATTTTTTGAATGATGGGCCAATCAAATTGGCTCATTGCCAAAACAAAAAAAATTGAACTTGGGAGGCACATGGTCTAATCAATAGGAGAGGTGAACACCCAAAAAAACAATTATCCTTTTTTTCTTTGAATAATTGGCCAAAATTCAGCACAAAAAATCACTTTGACCCATTATTTCTCTTGTTATTAACATTGGACAACCTATTTAAGAATTTCCAAAGTTATTCCATGGCTTATTCCCAATCAAGAGTATCAATGTTAGAAACTAACCTTCAATAGCATTTGAAAGACGTCCTTGGCAAAAGATGCTCATACATACACATAATGGGGTGACTTATTAACAATAACCAATTAATTAGGATTTATATTTTATTGGGTGCAAGCATTTAATACTTTGCATATGAAAATAATAAAGTAGCATCAAAATGGGTGAAGATATGATAAAAAAATCTTCTAGTTCTTCGTTACATTTATATGACATTGAAGGTCCCACATCCAAAGGAATTGTGACATCAAACACATAGTAATTAGTTCAAAGGTGAGCTTTGGAATGAGGTTTTATTATTATAGTACATGAATGGATTTGCCATTGATTACTTATTTTGGAAATTGCAGATTTTTGGAATTTTTTATTTTTCATGATGTTAAATCTTTAAAGGTGACATGGTCAATCACATTGGTTTAAAGAGAGATTGTTGATCACAAGCAGGTTTAGAATCAGAACTATGTATGTTTATTACATAGCTATGGAAAATATATATGTTTTTGTTTACATAAATATTTTTTCACCTTTCTATTATCTATATATATAATTAATATGTCACACCATTCTTCTGCCATAAACTTCATATACACAAACAATGTCAAAACCTTTCAAAACTAAAATCTTAATTCCTTTCACAATTTTATTTTATGAAATTTTACACTCATACAACAACTTAATTTTATCAAGTGAAAGTGTTTTCAACGGTCATAAACACCGTTTATATATTATCCAAAAGGAAACTAAATAAATTTGTTTTTAAAGTCTATACATCACATGGCTTCGCATGGTTCCCCATGTGATTCACATGCACATTAAAATAACAAACACTTTTCAAATGAATTATCATGTCTGAATCAATGTACATAATTGTTTGTTATAATTAGGTAGGTTTATATAAAACAATTTAGTAGATTGAACACAACCACTTGCAAAACAATCATGAGTCTAAAGTTTAAACCATGTGGGATATTGAATTTTTTACAAGTATTACTTACCTTGATTTTGAATGTGGAATAGATATTTTTAAAGATGTATTCAATTTTGTTATTTTCAATCTAAATGTTAACTTTGGAGAAATCTAATGTCTCTTAACAAGGGCAATGTTTATTTTTATGCTTTTGATTTGTAGCATGAGTGGCAAGTGAATGTCAGAAGGTAGAGCCTTTATGGCTATTTGGAAAATGAATGAATGTGATAAAGGTGGTTATATTGCAAGAGTAGTTCAATGTAAATGAAGCACAAAATTTTGAAGTTTTAAATGTCCTTAATGGCTCTCACATAAACATCTGCAATGTGTAGAAAAATAGATTTTACAAATGAAAAGGTGTTCAAATTTTCCAACTTTTAGAAAATAACTATCATATAAAAATTTGGCAACATGTCCAACACTTATAAAAAAAAATCTAAATTACAATTTCTAACTTTAAGCACTTTTTAAGGGATCTAAACCTTGGTCACTAGGACCTTCTCATTGTAACACAAAGTATTTATAACATTCAATAATGTTAGTATTATACAATACAAAAACAAAACATGATTGTGAAATGAAAAATGCAATCAAAATTATATTTTAAAACCTTGCATCCAAGGTCCAAACTCCAACCCAAAATGCTCATGCATTGACTCCCACCCTTGCCTTGTCTCCATCATTTTAATTGTTATTACATGTTGAAAAAGAAATTTTTCTTCAATGAAAAAGTCTTGTGCAAAAATTTGTATGGCGATATTCAAATGTTTTGCTAATCAATTTTGTAATTTGAACTTCATAAAAAATAGAATGACAAATGTTCTTTCAGCTTCCATAGTACCAATAAATAATGGCCAATTCAAGAAGCCTATGAATTCAAAGAAATGAATAACCAACAAACTATTCGTAACAAATTAATGCCATAATTCAGTCATGGGATTTTCATGTTTACATTTTTCCATAGGTTTAGAAGCTTGATTCTCCATGGCCAACTTGAAAAATGAGCTTTATAAATCTAAAGTTTCCCCCAAAAGTGGGTTAAAAATGCACTTGCCAATAGTAACAACTATTTTAGAAATGCAATAATGTCATTTGATCATGGCTAGATGGTCCATAAAGGTGGATTCACAATTCAATTATAACCAATATTGTGGGTAAATAATCCCAAGATCATTCATCAACTTGTGATCTAAAAACCTTTGTTCCAACTCAAAGACAACTAAATCATAAGCAACAATGCATGGAACTTTGATAGTTCTAATAGTTTGATGAAAACCTTTTGGAGTAACTATAGAATGGATGTTAATTAAAGAATCAACAAAATGAACCATGTGAAATTGTCCAATGATGCAAAAAGTCAAATGCTTAATCCCATCATTTAGATGAATCACCCATTCTTGGATAATCCTACAAGATGTGTTTGCAACATCCATGAACTTTGGAAATTTTTCAATTTGAAATGAAATGTGTGAATCATTATCATTTTCTACCAATCAACTTGGTAGATTTTAATAATTGCAATGTGAACACACATGAAAACACCCATGACCTATGTAAACCAAAGTGTTGACAGATTCCAACATAGGCAATACACATGATAAGATCAAAATTTAAACAACACTTAAATTCATCAAATTGACTTTGGTTGCTTCCATAATCCCATTGTTAACTACCATCTTAACAATTAATGATTTGTATTTTTTTTTAACATGTTTCAAATGTGTTAACATGTTGATTCACTTTTTTTTGTAATTAAAATTTATATGATTAAAGAAATTGTAATCACATGTGTTATTTATGAATAAAAGCAATTAAAAAATCTAGTCATTCATATGCAATTTTTTATAATGTTTAGTTCATTTCATTTAATGATTTCATCCGTCTAGCCAACAATTTTTGGACGAGTGAATGTGTGACATATGATCAATCAAATAGAAAAATATGATAGTCACATTGGTGGTGAAGAAGTAACATTAAAAAAAATTCCATAGTAAGTACTAGGGTATTAATCATACAGAATGGTCACCAAATGGGGCTTTGATCAAATATGGTGGCAATCAATTCTTGGACATCATAATCCAATTCCAAAGTTAAACAATGAAAACAAATTATTTGGGATTTAAGTTCAAAAGTTCACCATATCTTCACCAAGGGTTTTTTTCCCAAATTCTTCAAGTAGGTCAACTATTAAGGATCCCTAGCATTAATCAATGACTGTCTTAGGGGGGATGTAACACTTTTATAGAAGTGCTGCTACAAGTGGCAACCGTGGAAGTGCCTAGGTCTAGATGTGATTAATTTATTTATTTTTATTTATATAAATGGCAAAAAAAGGCCCTAAAATTACTATTTTTTATTTTTTTTTAATTTTTGAAAACAATTCGCCAAGTTGTGAAAATTTGGTCAAAAAGAAAAAAAAAGACACTGAACTTCACATGTATTTGATTTCTAGAGTTGTTTGTGACATCAAGTCATGGTGCATTATAAAAGAAAATTTAAGTTCTAAAATCAACTAATTCACCTACCAACAAAACTAACATGTGAAAGTTCACTTTTGATTGTGAAAAAGTTGCATCAATTGTTGCAATCCGCTTTTAAATAGGTCTAGACGTCTAGATACTAAAGAAATAATTACAACTTTTAAAAAAAGCAAATGGTAGGCCTTAGTTTTCAGACAGGTGGCCATTTTTATTTGCTTATGGTTTTATAATCTTTTGGTTACAAGATAACCAAAAAAAATTTTGTGTCACATTGCAAGTTCAAGCAACCAAAAACAAAGGTCAAAACCAAAATGAAAGGTTCAATTCCTTTCAAAACCAAGAATTGGACAACACATGGTACCAACATGGAATTTGGCATTAGTTCTAGCTACAATCCTTAATTATCTTTGTTTGTTTTGTGGTTTGTCATGTTGAGATCTCCCAAACCATGACAACTTTTGTGGTGCTCTTGGTAATGTTAAAAAACACTCAACAAGTAAGGGTGCATCAAGTTGGTTTCATAATCTTTTGACCTATGATGGAAAAACTATTGAATATTGAAAAAATATATTCATTAAAAATTAATTTAAATTAAAAATAAAAATTATAAAGGAATTTGGGTGCACTTTTGATATTGTTGGAAAGGCTTCAGTGTTAACAAAGGTGATTTGAAATTTTTTTAACCTAAGATGCAAGAGATATTGAATTTGGAGTAATTTCATCATTGAAAATTCAGTTAAATTATCAAAAAAATGATTTTGGAAGAAAAACAAAGTTGGGCAACAAGTTCACACTTGGGGCAATTACCTTTTAACTTCCTCCAAGTGGTTTACAACTACAAAGAAATTCAAAAGTTGAGTAGAGGTGTTTAGTACAAAGTTCACATTCAGGCCAACAACACATGCTACATTAGTTGCTATTATATTGGACAATTCATCAAAAATAGCAAAAATCTGGGAATTCATTAGATGTGGAGGGGAAAATTTCTATTCCTTAACCATAATGCAAAACCATGCACTCATTTCTAGCCATGAAAATGAATATATATATTGGCATGATATGGGTATCCCTGAACCCAAAATCCATAGGTCATACTAGTCTAGTCATAGTATTGAGTCGCATCCTAGTCTTGGGTGGACAAGATTAATTTTTGGTTGGTATGAAGTAAATATATCCCTATAGTGAAAATGGTACAAAAGTACTGGTATGGGTTGGTATTACATGGGATCCCCACTCCCTACGAGGCTTGTACTAGTATAGCTGCTAGGTCTTGCCTCATGTCATACCAATTTAGTAAGATCCTTGTACTAGTTGTGATACAATTGTTGAAGCCATGCGCACATTCAAATATTTTACCATGCTTTCACCCAAGAAATTAGATTCTATATCAGACATTTTGTTAAAGGATAATTGTTTAAGATTTCAAGTTTGGATTGTTTACGTTTAGGTTGTGGAGTTTGAAGAATATGCTTACCAATTGTTTTGTGAGGGATGAATGCCCAATTGTTAGCATGAGCTTTCTATAGGGGACTTTGTATTTCCGTTGCCCCATAGTTCTCTTAGACGGTAAATATGTTAGATGCATAATTTAAGGATTGATTAAGGAAGATAATGAAGATCTAAAGGGGTTTCAATAACAATCTTCATGGCAATTCAATATGTTGTGGGCATGTGTCATGTTCTTGTGGATGTAATGGGTTTTATGTTGATGGGAAAGAGTACCCACATTTGTGGGAGCTCTAAAGGGAAATGATTTATGTTTGGATAACTTTCAAATTATCAATATATAATGACAATGGGATGTTTGGGTTCTCAATTTCTCTTTGTACAACTTCCTAGGACAAATATATAGGAAGATGGGTAGATTTCATGTTTTGTTGTTATGAAATGCATGTGTGAAGTGCCTAATAAGATTAGTGGGTGTATGCTCTCTAAGGTGGCTCATTTTTGGTGGATGCTCCACTCTCTAAAAGTCCATATGGTAGTGTTAAAATGGCAATATATTTTGATATCATTAATTTAGTGCAGAATTACATGGTGGTTAATGAACTAAAAATTCCATATGAAAAATAATCATTTAAAATTATTTTTTAATGTACATGTTATGAAAATAAAAATTGACATCCACTAAAAAATGATTACAATATCAACTTATGAAAATATGGCTCATTTTAGGCCATTCAAAAGTTCATAAATTTGTTTTGGTCATATTTTTTCTAATAATTTATGTCCACATATGTTCTTTTGTTTTAACATATCATACATTGAATCCCTATAATATGTCCCAAATAAAATTCATACACAAAAATACATGTATATAAAGTCACAAACAATAAACCAATCCATATTTTTCAACTTCAAAAGTCCATTACTATATATTTGGTGTATATAAGTTGCAATATTTTTTATAGATGTCTTCTTCTTCATGTTGACAATCTAAATCTAGCCACAAATTTGCAAAATTATTGTCTTTAGGCCATGTTAATAGCATGTAAATGCACACCATTCTACAAAAAATTGGATTGCAACGCAAAAAGTGAACCACCCTACCTTGCAACCTAATGGGCTCAAGAAAGAGAAGCTAAAGAGTTTTAATTCCTTAAAGTCCATAGATAAGTGTTATTAATTTTATAGATGCTAATGAATTGTTGTTGAAGAGGTGAATTTTGGTGATGTTTTGTTACTTTTACTTATTACAAAGCTTCACAATAAATTACTTGTCCATGATTTCACTTTAATAAGTGTTGCATTTGGTTGCCTTTTCTTTTTGGTGACAGGTGAATGGAATTCAAAAAATCTCACCTCTTGGAGTCCGATTACTTATGCAAATTTGTAAAAAACATTATATTTTCACCATTATTTGACATGGTTCTTGGTTCCTTTGAAGATGTTTTTACCCAAAGGCAATATCCAGTTCAACATTATTGTACTTGGGCTCCACGTTGTTACACACTACTAGTGATGTTCAACCTTTTTTTTCTTATCATGCTCCCATTTGGTTTTCAATATCTCGTTATTATTTATATGAATTTTAAAATTGTATTTAAATTTTATTAAACATTATATCTATGGTGGATAAGGTGAAAGAGGGAAGTAGTTATTAAAAAAATGAGGTAGTTAAGTTGGAAAATGATGAAGTAGTTATGAGTTGTCTTTAAAATTGTCTAGGAACAACCATATAATAGATTCTATGAGCCTACGAAAGATCATGCAAAATTACCCATATACCAGCTCCTCAAAACTTTGTCACTAGAATATAACCACAAATAATAATTCCAAGTCTTAAGGAAATAAAGAAATTGAATTATGATATATCATAATTCAAATAAACTTCTTCATATTTGACACAACATTATAAATGATTAAAATAATTGAAAGTCATCAAATTGTTTTGAAATGGTTACCAACATTCACAAATATCATTTTCATATTATCTAAAAGAGGACCAATATTACATATTAATCATTAAATGTAGATTTAAGTTTTTTGAAAATGTTTGAATATTTATGTGTTGTTATTCCATTATGTACTTGATACAAGGTTAAATTCCATGCTAAATAGATTCAGGTTTTTTTGGTTCACAATAATATTGGAATCATTGGATAACAATTGTGAACTACGTTCCAATCCTTCTCAAGTACTAGAAATTTCAATTGTAGATCTTATAGCAAAGAATGATGTTTTGATTGATTTAATAATTGATTTCCCTAACTTGAATTCATTTTCTACATGTTTTGATTCCACTTCCCCTTGTAGAATTGCCACCACATGAGCAATTGAGGATTGTTTCTCTCCTTCATTTAACAAACATAAAAGAGTTATGTTTAATAGTTGTCGTGCTTGAATCATTTCATCATTGCATAAATGAAGTGTTTGATCAACAATGTCGATCAAATTACCTTCATTGTGTAGTGTCCAAGCCTACATAAACACATTCCTTGGTCATTTTTTCATTTAGAAATAATTCAAAACTTTATTCAAATGATTTTTTTGGGTGTTTTTTATGTTGTTATTCTAAGCATATTAGATTAAACTCATTATTTTCTTCATAATATTTGTATTCTTTTTCTTTAAAAAGAATTTTCTAATCTTAGTTGAAAACATTCCAACATATGGTATTCAAAGTTTGCATTTTTATTCAATTAGCAAATTCATTATAATATAATGCAATTAAAGGTCAAGATTAAATAAATTAATTATGCCCACTAACATCAACTTAATTGTGACATGTGAACATTTTACATTAAACATATCATATATGTATATCAAATTTTGCTAAAGCAAAAAAAATTAATAACATTATAGAACATTGATTGATTACTTAAATAATTACACATAAACTATATATTTTATTTAATTGACATTTTAACACATTTCACATGTGAGACATGAGTTAAAATAAAGTTTACTTTTTCTAAAAGATACGTATGATTTGGTGGCAACTCATGATCAATACTCTTTTTTCCGCTTATGATTTCAAGAATTAGAACCCCAAAGCTATAAACATTTACATTTCCAGTGAATTGGCCACAAGTTGCATATTCAGGTGTTAAATATCCCCTACACAAATCAACACATCCAATGAAAGTGCATATATAGTTCAATGTATTTTGAATGCAATTATATCACTATAGTCTGCATAATTTATGCCAATATTTAGGGAATTTATATTATATATTGTGGAAGGGAAGCCACTATAGATGGAAATGAACCAAAGAAGCCACATCATTGTAATGTTTTGCAATTGTCACAGTATCCAAAACTTTGAAAATTTTGCTTGTGGTTTGTATATGATGAAACATTATTTGTTAAATATCTCAAAAACACTTTGTTTTCAACCTTAAATGTCAGTAAAATATTGGTATTAGGTGAGTTGCATGAAATTTTGTTATATTCAAATTTTAAATCATTATTAATTGCACTGAACATTATAATTAACATCCCATAAATAATATTAATATTTATCAAAAGTAGTTATCATACTTCAATTTTAATAATACACATGATTAAGTGTTTTTTCTAGTCATGAAGTTACCCAGATAATTACCATCTTGATTTACAATTCAATTGTTATAGCATTTTAATAATGTTCATTTAATTTTTAATATCTAAAGCATTTTTTTTAATAAATGTAGACTTGGTTTATTTTGGACAATCTAATAGGTACATATAACATTACAATGACATTTTTCATAAAACTTAAAGTTTCATATTCATAAATGAAATGTTTATAAAAATGTTGATGTGCATTCACAATGTTTGGAGTTGATAAAATCCAAATAGCCAAGTAGAACTTGTTGTGAATCAAATAAGTTATCATCAGATCCCTAAATTGATGTGAACATGTTTTGTCAATTTGATTTCAAGATAAAAGCATGAATGAATTGTTTAATATTGTTGTTTGTAATCTATCTTATTGAACAAGGTACCTTGTTTGTTTGTCATTTCAAAATCTCCCAAACCACATCACTCCCCAACACACTCATGGTACAATTAAAAAGCACAAGCACTAAGTAGGGTTGCACCAAGGTGGTTTCATAATGTTTAAACCTATTGTGCACCAACATGATTATGTACTTGTGAAACTTTAGCCCAAGAGGGACAATTAGTGTAAAGTTTGGGATCTATGTGTGTCAAACATCTATTTTTAGAGGGGTATTAAATAATTGTCCATCTTGTTTTTATCACCTTATTATTGTCTAATTTTCTATTATATACATATTAAAGCCACCCTATACGAATTATAATTTATTATTTCAGATTATTACATACCTTACATTATAATTAAATTGATTATTTGAATAGTTATTTTTTAACTAATTAACTTACAATTTTTACCCAATAATCAATTGATATTAATATCTATGCAATAAATCATGCAATAAATTCATGCTTAGTTAGGATATGAAAAATATGGGTTTCATTTAGATAAATCACCTATAATTTGTTCATAATTTTATATTACACATGTATCCATCTAGGAATAAGGAAGGTGAACTTACAGTTGTTGTAGAGAATTTGAAAATAAATTGATGTTAGGTAAGGGACCGTTGAAATTGTTTTGTGATAGATCCAACACTTTCAAGTTGGAAGTTTGAATATTGATTTAAGGATTATATGACCATCAAACTTATTCATACTTAAATTCCTAAAAAATTATGCAATTAGAGTATTCAATAAAATTACATGATAACAACATCCAAAGTAGGGCAAATTCAAAAACTAATCATCTACAAATTGTGTGATAAACTTGTTATATCCATTCACTGATTATGAAAGGAAAACCTTAGTATTTATTTTTTGAGATATTCACATATTTGAACCATTATCAACATAATTTGATATGTGCATTATCTTTTGAATCCTTAGTTTTAGTTGAAACTATGAAACATTTAAACATTATTGACCACAAGGATAAAACATTTTTTCAATACATTCAGTGCAACACAACATGACATTATTTCTCATACTTTTTCCAAGTAAAGGGAATGAACCACAAATGTCACTTGCTCCCCACCCAATGACCCTTCAATATAAACTATACCCAATCTATGGAATTATTTATTGAACCAATTATCAACTAAATCTTAAAATTTTTTGTATACATGTTAATTTTTGTAATTTAATGATACTTGTTATTAATGCATACCCTATGTGAAATATGTTTGAATTTTGAAAATAAACGTAATTTCATTTATAAAATTAATTAAATTATATTTTTTACCCAACAACCAATTGATATATGGGATCCTATATATTTATTCAATTAGTTTTGTAATTTCAAAGAGAGTTCTTTCCCTTGGTTCAATTGGACAATTTATCCAAAACCTTAACATGACACTTGTAGCTAACTTTTTAGCATTTAAAAACTTTTTAAAGACATCATGCAATATAGGTTAAGAAATAGTTTCACAAATATTGAAATGACATTGTTGTAAGGTTAGGTGGTGGTCCAAAGAACTTATTATTTGACAAATCCTTGCATATACCAACATTGAATGCTTTAGATCAAAAAATATGCATGAGGGCTTTTCAACAAATTTTTTGTCAACTAGTGGGCATCACAATAAGACAATATATTAAGCAATTAAACAAAGAAAAACATTTCAAGAAGTTATGAAAAATACACATTTATGGCCAAGTTACAGTGTATGTTAAATTTGGGGTTGTATATTCAAACATTGAACATTCAACAATAAGCATTCCATTGTCGGCTAATTTTCCGACTAGTAAGGTAGGTGTTTTGTGAAATGGAACACCTATTGCCATAGTACTTTTAGCATTTGGGCAACAAATTGTCGAATAATTATTTAAATTTGAAATCTTAATTTCGACATTTGGTTTTATAATTCTGGAATTTTTGGCATGTAAAGATTATATAAAACAATAAACAAGGTTTAGTCAATGTTATGGAGTAGTTTAGTGTTCATAGATTACTTTAGTTTTAGGTCATTGTCAAGAAAGGTTTGTGATTAAATCCTAATAGTTGAACATGTAGATTTTACTAAAATTTTGGCACAAATAATGAACAATTTTTTCAAAGTTTAGCAAAACGAAAAATATTTTAATTCATGTTGAAATGGTAAAGGTACTATGGTATACTGGTGGGAGAGATTTCTGCTTTGTTTTGTTATGCAAACCAAAGCCCATTACACCTACCAATTGAAGGTGGATGAAGTATAATGACTTGCTGGCAAGGCTTTCCTTTACAAAGAGAAATATCATAAAAACTAGATACATGATAAAAAACATGATCAAATGGCACTTGTTACTAAAAGCCTTAAAAGGTGAAACTTCATCTTACAAGGTTGTTAGTGGAGGTAAGCCTAAGGGCTCAAAACGCAATTTGAAATTTTAGAATGCCACGTGGCCACAAGCACCTTCACAATAATTTTTTTTTTTACTGCCTTCCTTTCATAGCCCTTGAATTATTGTGACAATCATTAATTACATTGTAAATAAAATGAATTCAATAGTTATCCATTTTTTGGTGTTGTCATCAGTACAATAGGTGGTCAAGGTGGGTTTGTTTTTTTCTTATTGCCATAATTACAATAATGGAAGGTTTGGGATTTTTTTTCTTATTGCCATAAGTACAATAGGTGGTGGGATTTATTTGTGTTTTCTCTCATATTGCAGTGATGAAGAGGAGCAATAGTTCCTTGACAAAGGATAAGATTTCGGATTTTATTTTATTTTTCTTCATTTTCCGAAATCATTTCATTTTGTTTTTTTGGCAAAATTTTGCCAGGGAATAAAAAAAGGCTTCACTATAGTGTTGTCACATACACACACTCACGCTAGGTACCTAGTAGGTACCAAAACCTTCCTTCCACCTGTAGCACAATAGCCTTGGCATTAGTGCATGGTAGGTAAGTAAGTAGGTAGGTAAATATCAAGAGCTTCTCTTCCCTTGCACATAATGTTGTTGCATAAAGTGTTATCGTGCACTCACAGAAGACGCAGTTCGATGAGTACATTGCCTCAATGGCAGTTGTTGACAAGATGTTATTCGAAATTGTAATGTGAAGGTAGGTGGTGTTGGTGTTGCATGAGCTTGGAAACGACTTGCATACCCAACGAAGAGTATTTCGTCACTTGCTCGTTAACCTTGACACATTGAGATGTTTCGAGGATCATGGATACTATTGAAAATTTTAGTGAAGGTGTCATTTGCTTTAGAAGTGGGTCTATGGTCTATTAGATCGATTTCAAATGTATCATTTACATGCCAGTGGCAAAAGAGATCATGGAGGCTTAAGTTTCCAAGGTTACCGGTATGAGTGTCAAAGATTGTGGTCCTTTGGATGAGATCATGGTGGCAAGTCGTGAGATGAATGGGTTTGAGTTCCAGCCAGTGGAGGTGGCGACTTTCAATCTTTGGAAGGATCTATTTGGGAATGAGATTGGTGTCAATGTTGTCATACAGTTGCAGATCATTGGTTTCAAGTATATTCTAGAGGAATGACATTTTCATGTTGTCAAAACTTTGATGGAAATTTCATCAATCACCTTTTTGATTTTGGAAAAAAAGAACCTTCCATTCAAGGTACAAGAATGCAAGCTCTACAAATTTCTTTTTGTTCAAGACCCAAATTGCAAGTTGACTTAAACCCTAGACTTAAAACCCTAGAATTTGAACACATGGTTTTTGTTAGGTTTGTGGATAGAAAAAGGGGGCTTGAATTTCAGAGACATGTTTGCCTTCATTTGTCTGGTAGAGAGAAATGATGCGATAGTAGATTTTTTGGCATTTCACAAGCAACCCTTAATCTCCATCTAGTGTCATCATTCTCCATTGTCCTTGTTCTTTTTCTAAACTCTACTTCCAAAACTTTTGCTACTGCCATAGTATCAATCCATTTTTTTTCAAATTTACAACCCTAATTCGACCAGCTTCCATTGTTTTGCTTTTGTCTACCCTTTTCTTACTTACTTGGTTGTAGCAGCTGAAGTGTGCTTATGCAGCCTTAATGTGCACTTCATGAATATTGAATGCAACAAAAAATACTTCAGATTCATCAACCCTAACGGTGCCATGATTTAGTGTTCTCTTTGTTGCCTTTTTAGTCTTCATGCTAACATTGATTATAAAAGCTTAAATTGAAAAATCTTGTTCTTGTGGTTTGTTTGTTGTTTCTTAATGTCTCAATACAAGTGGTGTGACTAAACATCATTTTGTCACATTGCTTACTTTAAACCTCTACTATTTTGTCGGATAATAAATGGTTTAGAAAAAAAAAAACCTTTTGATTATGTACATGATCTTCTACATTTGCAATGTAATGCTCGTATTTGATTTATGTCATGTTTGATTCCATGTATACATGATGGATAGAACAATGGTGGGTCATCATTATCAGTAACAGTCGCAGTTCCAATTGAAGTGCCAAAACAAGCGACAAAGGAAGTACTATAGTGCACTGCAAGCAGCCTAGATTAGTATGTCATTATAATACTCTCAGCTCAAAAACTTGCACAAAAAAACTACATGTTTTAGTAACACAATGAATTTTAGCTTACTAATTAATATTAGTTGGAGGTGGGGAAAATGGTGAAACTCTTGACATCTTGACCTAATGGGATGGGAAAAAAAGGGGAAATGATTTTTACATTTCGGTATGTGTAGTTTTTTCTTTTTTCTTTTCTTACAGAGATTACAAGTTGCAATTGACAAACATGTTGCTTCACATGAAAGTGAAGAAATGATGCCAAAGTCTACAAGTCCTACTTAATCAAGTGACAAATGAGGAGGATGAAAAAGAAATTGCGAACATGAAAGATGAGTCTTTTCCATCTAATCAAGGCTGGCTAATTGAGATTTTGGAGAATGTGAAGAAAGTGATACTTTTGGTATTTGATAAACCTATTGAATCAAAAGCTATGGTTGCTATCAAGTCTCTGCTCAAAGGTCTTGAAAGAATTTTAAAAATAGATTTTTTCAACATTTCCAAAGACTTTTTGGTGGTTTTTGGGTAGAAAGACTTAATAAATGTCTTTATTTTTAGGTTTTGAAGGTGGGCTTTGAAGCAACCACTCCTGAGGCTCCACAAAAATTAAAAGGGCTTGCAAAGTCCTATTTCTTGATCAAAGATCAGGATATTGAAGTTGAAAGATTCAAAGGTGAAAAGAGTGGCAATAAAAATGTAAGTTTCTTGGAACATTCCACCAAATTAAATCACTTGTATCTACATGCTTTGATTAATCATGTCAGATCTTTCTTCTTAGACTTGTTTCTCATAGTTTTCAGTCCATTACATTACAAGAACAATAACCATCAGCTGGGGAAGAAAACATAGTGAGGGCACATGTTAACAATATTGATTTGGTGGGCGCAATTCATGCTGTAAAGGCAAGGCAAGCTAAGATAGATGCTCAATAGTATGGAGTTTTTTTGCTTAAAGTTAAGATGATTATGGGATAATTTCAGTATTGTGTATTATTGCTTCATCTCCTAGTCCAATATGGTCAAATGTAGTAATAAATGCAACTAAGATGTCAAATAATCTACAAATTTGGGGCAGGGCCAAGCTAATGGAACTTTTCATTTCATTTTGTTTTTCTTTTCTTATTCGGTATGGGATGGGCTGGTGTAGTGCAAGCGGGGCATTAATCTATAAAGTGCAGTCACAAGATGAGGATGCACTTGTCCATGCAATTGTTCAATTGTAAGTGTTGTTATACAACAAAATGGGGTTAGTTGTTGGTGGGTATCTTTTGCTTCACCACAATTTTGCTACATCTTATATATAGTTGAAATATCTATGACATTCAAGTAATTACAAGTGAACCTTGTTCAAAAGAATCCCATTAAAAATGCAACATTAAAAGAGTTAATTGGAGCTTCTATCACCTTTGTTGTTCAAACAAAGTTGAATGGTCATGGAGATGTGCACATAGTATTTCATTCCAATGGACTCCTTCCCAAATGGTATTACACTTTCACAATGTTGGAACTACATGTAATTACTTGTAGTTGAGTAGCCTTGGTGATGAGATGCTGATATAGTGTGGGTCACTATGTTTAGGCAATAGGAAGGATGAATGTGGGTGCTTGCTTTTCAAGGTGAATACAATATACACCTATATGGTAGGGTATTAGTTTTTGCACATTATCATAAGCTAGAACATCTTGTGTGAAATAATTAGAAGGTTTTTCCTATGTTCTCCTTTTCCTCAAGCCATACTCATGTAGAAGGATACAACTAACCATGCCATTTTTCCTACATTTGCTAGTGATGGATATCTATTGATAGGAGAGACACGAGGTCATGAGGTTAATGGATAGTCATAGATACATGAAACTACTAAGTGTCAGAATGTTGAATATTTCAGTTTCTAGAGGGCAATGAAGAATCTGGTACCCTCAAAATATGGATACATCTCAATGCTCTAAATGTTGAAATCGGGTGAAAACAATTTGGCAAAACGTTGTAGGCTTAAAAGATGTGTGGCTTTCACTATGCTCAACTTATATTGGGTTAACAATCATTATCTGGTGGGCATGAACACATGTCTATCACCAAGGATCTAAACATGGATGGTGTGTGTGAATGGTTGGATCCATAAATGTTGGACATTTGGTTAGTTGATGCCCCTGTGAAGAATAATGCAAAGGAAGCAATGAAGTCAAGACTTTTTCTGTTGTGGTCTAAAAATCACAACATATGACTTCAACATTTATATATCATATTGTTCTTTTTCAAATACCAATACTTTTTGTATGATGTAGTTTTCCCTTTAACGTTATTATAGCTTGTACTATAAGTACTATCAAAATATTGAATGTAATGGTTTTTCGTTGTATCAACCTTGTACTTCTGTATATTTGAATACAAAATAACTAGCTTAAATGTTAGATTGATTGTTTTGCTGATATCAATGTCATGTTTAATTTTATTAGGTGGTCTACGCATATGTTGTTTGAAACATTTGTATGGATTGATACTCTACCCAATGTATACTTTGTTATTGTTCTCACATCTAATGTTATACACACAATGTTCTTGTTTGTTGTTTAAGGAGTTTCTCCCATTTTTGTAGGTACATTGTGTTTTTGGACAACATTATTTGCAATTGGATTTTTCTTTGTTGTTATTTGATCTAAGAGGTCGACCATGGTTTTTCTTTGGACTAGTTGGGTTGTCCTCTTCATGAATTTCAATTAGACTAGCTTGTTTGTTTTCTTTTTCAGATGCTGCAGGCAAAAGTATTATTTTCTTTAAACATTTCAAAGGTTTTTTTTTGTAATTTTTGTTTCTTCAATGTCAAAATCATCAAGCTCAACTATTCTCGAACATGTTGGGCATTATTAGATTTTGGGTTTTTGAGCACTTGATTTGCAAATGAAACTTGTTGGTTGATCATTGATTTTTTTTGTAGAAGATTCCACCTTTTGAGGAGAGATAGCAAAAAGCAGGGATGTAGATTCATCTTTGACAACTGCATCCTACTCTTGAAGAACATTCTCCATGGCTTGGTGGACAAAGAAAGGTAAGATGCCATGTCATCCTTTTTGTCAAATTGAAAGTACATATGTTTGAGGTGGTATGGACTCAAAGTCCCTTGTAGGTAAACTATATTTCTTGACGAATGTATGCATCTTGCTTATTGAAATGAATGTCATTTTGGTCATAGTTGACATTCAAAACATCCATGAGAATAAAAACATGACCTTAAATTTGCGAAAATTGTTAACAATTGTAGATGACCTATTTGATCTTAAGTGACTAATTATATGGAACATTCATATGAACATTCACATTGTCCCCCTTTATGTGGTTAGTTTCAAATTGAACCCTAAATGACACAATAAGTTTTTGCATTTGTATATGGACATTTCTTGATGAGGGAACTATATTTCTGATTTTTACATCATGTCATAATCTGGTGGATCTTTATTTTCAAAGGACTAGGTTTGAACTAAAAATGTATGAAATTTCATGTTATTTGGATGTTAGATTTAGCACCTTTGTTGAATTGCAATACTCATGCAAAGTAGCTATTGTACTTGCATCTATTTTGTTAAGTTGGGTTCTGTGTTGTTCAACATTGTATCAGAAGATATTAGTGTCTTCTTAATATGGAGTTCCACCTGGAGATGAGGGCTAGTTGTGCTCGGTGTGTGAATGCAAAATGGTGTATAGAAGTGATCAATGTTTAAATGAGCACAACCTTTGAAATTGACATTAGTTGGGAAGTGAGTCCTTCAATCCTTTAAATTTGTAGAAACTAAATTGTAACCTCTTAGTTTGATGGATAATATAGTTTACTTTAGACATTTGCATGAAGACATATTTTCAAATTATGTTTGTGTACTTTTATTGTTAGATCAAAATATGCCATGAAAGGCAAAGATTTTGTTGCAAAAAAACTAAAAATTAGATTGAAACATGACACTTTGGATTTGGAAACATGTTATTTTGATCAAAGATTCAACTATCTTTGTCAACATGAGTGTGTGGAACTTTGATGCAAATCTATTGGTATTAACATCAAAATCAAACAATATTAAATTTTTTTGTAACAACTTGGTCTAAACTTACAATTGGGTCTTTGTATGTGGAATACCTGGACATGGCAAGTAGTTGTTGTGTATTGAAAAAAATATTATCTTTTTATGCACCCAACCATTTATAAATTATTTCAGTTGTTCGTAGCTTTGAAATGATTGTTTGGTTCGAAAATCTCGACATCCATAATTGTCCAAAAGTGTTTATTGGCCTGTGGTAGCACACCATTGTTTTTTTTATGGTGATATTAATGCTTTGTTTGGTGCCAACATACAAAATTGAAGTGCATGTTTTGGAACACAAAATTTAGTTTACTTGAAGAACTTGAAGCCATGATTGAAAAAAACAAAATCTAAGTTAATTATTTGTCATGTTATTTTATTCTTTTATGCACATTGAAATAGAAGTTGAAAAGACGAATATTGGAAAGCCATAAGGTGATTAGTTCTCTTCCTATGCTTAAATATACAAACCCCTTTGGTTTTCCATATTATTCACAAAAGGCCTTCAACTTTTCAAGGTGTTACATCTAGAAACATTTATATGTCTTATGGTGTTTTGAATCTATTAAAAATATTGGAAGTCAAAAGGTTTAAAAATCTATATATGAACACAATACATATGCTCATTTTTTGAATGTTACACTTGTGATAAAACCCTACCCATTTGTCTTGTTTTCCATCCTCCTTTTTTGTAGATATTTTTTCAAGTGCTTTACTTTTGTGTGTGTGCATTATCATTTATCAAATCTTATGGGTTTGTGAGTCACTTTTAGTCTTTTGAACAAATCCAATATTTGATTCAAGTCCTTTGATCGGTTGGGAGTTGTTAGTAGTTTTATCCAATTTACTCTAATGATCAGGTTTTGTCTACTTATTTCCAAACAATATACCATCAGGAAGTTTGAAGGAAAATCTTAGAATATTACTCCATTTTTTAAGTAGATGGTAGTTACAACACCTACAATGGTTGTTGTTATAACCACACTTAGATGTTTCCTTAAATTCCCTGCCATGGCAATCATTCCAAGAATGTTTTTTGGAAACCATAGAGTGAATTCTTGAAGATGTTTATACCACATTTGGGATTATCTTATTGGTGGGTGGTAATATTGATTGCATTTCCTTTGTTGGCAATGGCAATTGCCCCTTGAAAGGAGGCATATCATCCAAGAGCAAATTCTGGAAACCATAGAATGATTTTGAAGATGTTTGGACCACATTTGAGATTATCTTATTGGTGGGTGGAAGTATTGATTGCATTTCTTTTGTTGGTAGTGGCAATTGCCCCTTGAGAGGAGGCCTATCATCCAAGAGTAGATTGTGGAAACCATAAAGTGTGAGAATGACAACCACCATTCCTCTTTAGGCCGTTTGAACTGACATGGACCCCCTTCATGGGTTCCTCTGCAATGTCAATAATGTTATTTACACTTGGCTTGGCATATCCACCGATAACACCACCTTGAAGTTTCCTTAAACTCTTAAACATTCCACAAAATTGCACACCCATTAGAATAGAATGAAGTTGATTTAAACTCCCAAAGATTTCATAAGACTCCACATTTAATTGCATCACCTTTTGCATTGAAATAGACCCAAAAATTCTTGCCCATTACATCTCCAATGGCAACTGTAAGAATAGGCATTTGTTTGAAACTAAGTGGTGGTGGTGGTGCCTTGTCTTCCACAAGCCTTGCTTCTTAAGCTAATTGCGTGTTTGGACTCAAAATAGAAGGTAGAACATGACCACATATATCCAAAGAATTATTCCTTAAATTTTGCAAATTGTTTCCACATTTCTATGGTGTTGCAAATCCTTTTATGAGCCATTGCCATAAAACAGACCAACATACAACAACTTACTACTAGATGTTTAATGCAAATGTCCTTTGCCTTCTTCTTTTTGGTGTTGCTACTAAGAACTTTGAACCCTTACAGAAAAGACTCACAACATTTGCATGAATGGGTTTCCTTTTTGTGGGTAAGTTTCATCGATGTTCATTAAAATTCCTTTTTGTATTATAAGTTTTTTAATGGTAAAAATGTAATTAATTTTTGAATTTTTTATAAAATTATACTAGATTTTGCATAACACCAAACTTGAGAAAGAAAGAAGAAAAATAGGCCAAAAAAAAAAATCATGCAAAATTGTTTTTTACAAAAAAAATATGTTTGATACAAAAGAAATCAAACATTGTTGGCTTTGAAAAGGTTTGAAAAAAATCAAATTATTATACCAAAATGCAATATCATTATGTTGAACATTTAAATTTTTAATACACTTGTAGCTAAAATAATAACTTCATATTTAACCTTTGGAGATAAAATTCATAAATAAAAACATATATATTACAACATTGATGACAAGGAATAAATTCAAGACATAAATATTATATACCTTAACATAAATTAAAATTTGATGTAAATTATATATATATATCTTGGGGAATTATTATTATTATTTTAGACATGTAAAATAAAGATGTGAGATTGATAATAACAAGGGAAAAAAAATTACAAAACGTTTTACATGTCAAATCCAAGAAACTTTAGAAATAAAATGCAATTATATCACAATTTTAAATAATTAAATTTCGAATGTTCATAAATAAAAATATATATACAATAATATTGAATGAAAAGGAATGAATGCAAGAAATAGACATTATAGACCTTAATAGAATAAATTAAAAATTGAAGTAAATTATATGTATACATTTGGGATGAATTTTAATTATTTCAGACATGTATAATAAAAATGTGAAATTGACATCACTAATAAAAAAATTTTCATTTAAAAAATATTTTACATTCCAAATCTAAAAATTTGTAAAATTATAATGTAAATAGATCACAATTTTCAATAATTCAATAATTCAATTTTCAAAATACATATAGTAGAGAATTCAATTTGATAGAAAGAAATCATTTATGTGTATGAAACCTAATATGCATCATCATTATATGTATTCATATACATTAAAGTACTATCAATAATTTGTTGGAAAAATAATAATTTTATAATGCTCTTTATTGAATTCTGTGAACACAATTTTCCAATATGTATTTGGAATTTGCATTGTACAATATATGACACCATCATGTTCAATATAACACAAGTTAGCTTTCACAATTTGCATATATTTTCAAATTGTTGCACATGTGTTTGAACTTTGAACGTAAAATCAATAGAAATAGAAATATAAACATCAAAATAGAATACGACAAAATCAATTGATAAAACATCATAAAGTTCATATATATATCTCTTCAAATTAAATGTGCAAGTTTGAATTATAACATTTTTTATTGAATTCCGTGAACACAAATTTCCTATATGTACTTGGAATTTGCATTGTACAATTTATGGCATCATCATTATTAATATAAAAAAATTATTCTTTAAGGTTTATATATATATATCTTCAATTTAAATGTGCAAGTTTGAAAATACTAGAATGTAACATTGAAACTAATATGCATTATATGCAATTCATATGATTGGTATCACTAATCTCCTTTCCACTCATTGTGCAAATTGAGTGCATTTTTTATGGGTTTGAATCCCAATTTGAGTTATGTTCTTTTGGCTATTTGGAAATATGTATTTATGCAAATATAACAAATACATGTAGTACCATATGTATTTTAATATAAATATGCACAAATATTATAAGTCATTCTTTAAAGTTAAGTCTATGAGTTCAATATTCAAAAAATCTAATATAAATTATATCAAAGTATCAATTACATATTTATAATTGGGTATAAATGTGTGCATCTTGGCATTTAATAATTAGCAAAATAGTTATCCAATTCAAAGTATTCTACATTTGTATGTTACGAAATATCAAAATGCAAGCATATTAACTAGAACAATACCTAACAATAAAAAATATTGCCAAATGGCATACATGTTGTTAAATGACAATATTAAAATTTTCCTAGTTACAACAAAAAATTTGATAGTTTCAGTGCTCATTAAATGACTAATCTAAGTTCATATTAACTCAAACAATATATTTTATTACATAGAAGTATGTTGTGTCTCCATTTATCAAAAGTGGAATTAGAATTATATTTTGATGTTTTAAATATCTTTCCATTAAGTTCACATGAAGTTCTTCCATGTTATGTGTTCACACCAAGTTCCCAATATATTATGTACTCCTAGTATTTATGAAATCCAAATATGTTCCCAAGATTCAAATGTCCCAAGATGTTCCAAATAGTAAAACAATTCCTCTAATTTCTGCCATAGAATTTAATTTGTACAAGTGTGATAAATGGTCATTTATTATTAGTTATAATAATTGATACATTCATCTCACCTATTACATAAGATATTTTAAATAAATAATCATTTTTGCAAATCCAAATTATAAAAGAAAAATTTTCACTACAAAAATAATGTACGAAAACAAATCGATATGATATAATTTCAATTTAATAAACTCAAAATGAATTTAAATATTTTTTAACCTTGCAAATGACGTTTATAAAAGATGATAATTGAATTTATCTTTTTGAAAAATGATGAAAACTAATGACCACAATATAAGGCTATGTAATTTTCAATTTCATGCATTTAAAAAAGTTAAACCAATAATTGATAGAATGATGCTAATTTTTTATGTTGGTTTCATAATCTAGAAATGTGCATAATTTCAATAAAAATATAAAACAATGGAATGATTGTTTTACTATGGACATGAATTTTAAACATTTTCAAATGTGAAGTAAAACATTTGTAACTAAAGACCAAAAAAAATTCATGATTTTCAAAACATTAAATATCATAGCACAAAGACATGAAAGTAATTATATTTAATGAATACATGCAAAATATATATTTAGGCTTTGATGAAGTTTGAAATTATATAGCAAAAGGTGTTATGGAAAATCATTATAAAGTAATATATCAAAGAATGTCATGTGATAATTGATACTAACTAATAAATGTAAATATACCCCCCCCCAAAAGGTTGAAAATAGTAAAATTACAATTGGCATTTGAAAATAAAATATTCGACTATAATTTTCAAATAATTTCGTCTTCAAATATATTAAAGTATTATTAGTAATTTGTTGGGAAAATAATTATTTTATAACGCTCTTTATTCAATTGCATGAACAAAAATTTCAGATATGTATTTGTAATTTGTATTGTACAATTTATGGCATTTTCATTTTCAATATAACACAACTTATTATTTAGGGTTTACATATATTCTCAAATTGTTGCACATGTGTTTAAACTTTGAACATACAATCAATTGATAAAACATCATAAGGTTTTTATATATATATTTCTTCAAATTAAATGTGCAAGTTTGAAAATTCTAGAATGTAACATTGAAACTAATATGCATTATGTGCAATTTATATGATCTATATCACCAATCTCCTTTCCATTCAATGTGAATATTTTAAAACCTTACACATGAAATTTATAAAAGATGATAATTGAGTTTATCCTTTTTTTAAATGATGAAAACTAATGACCACAATAAAAGGTTATGTAATTTTCAAATAATTTTGCATATTCAAAAAAACTAACTAATAGTTGATAGAATGATGTAATGTGCTGGGTTGATTTAATATTCTTGAAATATGTGTAATTTCAATAACACTATAAAACAATGGAATGATTGTTTTACTACGGACATGAATTTTAAACATTTTCAAATGTGAGATAAAGAATTTGTAACTAATGAACAAAAAAAATCTATGATTTTCAAAACATTAAATATCATACTAGAAAAACATGAAAATAACTATATTGAATGAATACATGCAAAATATACATTTAGGCTTTGATGAAGTTTGAAAGTATTTGGGAAAATGTGTTACAGAAAATCATTATAGTTGTAATACATTAAAGCGTGTAATGTGGTAATTAATACTAACTAATTTATTTTAATATACCCAAAAAAATAAAGGTTGAAAATAGTAAAATTACAATTGACATTTGAAAATAAGGTTCTTAAAATCTTATGACATTGAATCTTTTCATAGAATCAAAATAATCTCACCAAATTGAATATGGAAGCAAAACATAAACATCAATAGTAAAATAAAATATTTGAATGTAATTTTCAAATAATTTCACATGTTGAATAAGAATTTATAATCAATAAAATAATGTTAATGTTTTTTTTTGGTTTAGTAATCATGATATATGCATATTTCAATAAAAAAATAAAAAAATTGAATGAGCTTTTAAAAATCAAATTTAAATAATTTCAAATGTGAAGTAAATAATTTGGAATTGATTTTAAGACTTTTTTAATTTTTTTTCAAAGGATCATATATCACATCAAAAAAAGATGAAAGGAATCATATTGAATGATTACATGCAAAACATATATTTTGGCTTTGATGAAATTTAAGTTTTTTTGGAAAAAGGTTTTATGTATAATAATTATAATTGCAGTTGAAACATGTGTGGCAATTGATATTAGTAAGAAAATAAAATGATTTATAATGAATGCTATATGTAATATTCCATAAAAACTGTTTAAATGAAGAAAATTAGTAAATTTTTTTTAATTCAAGAAAAATGATTAATCCTATTTAATATGGATTAATTAAAATATTTTCCAAGTAATTATATAACATATAACTATACATATCCTTAAGAAACCACTTGTATGGAATCTGGATATTTTAATGATTATGGATTATGATTATTCATAAAATATAAGTATGTATAATTGCAAAATACTTTTACTTTTGCATTGTTTTATTACTTGCTTTAAATAATTTTAGGATTATAATCTAACATGTTATTTATTTGGACTGTGCAGTTGGTGGTATCATCATATATAATGTGATCCAAGTCATTTTCATAAATCAAACATGAAATTAACAGAAAAACGAAAACATTATATAAATAAATGACAAAAGGTTTTCAAACTTGTTGATAGGTCATAGATTGAAATTGGAGCATTGCATTCAAATTAGAATAAATGTACATCTTCATTCATTAAGGATATGAAATGTTGTGGATTTTGTAGATTCACAAAATTACGCCTTGAAGGAACACATTTTAGTGTTGTCCCAAATACATTTGGACTTGTTGGTGCAACACTGTATGGTTGTTGAAACATTATTATGTTTATATACACAACCACTTGTGATGGTTTGCATGTGTATGTATGCAATGCATGTTTAAAATTCTATGAACAACCAGAATGAATCAAATATGTTGTATTTCAAAGCATGGATTATATGAAACAAATCCTTGCTAACAATTTGTTGCATCTTCAACTTCTTTCACTTATTGGTATATCAATAAAAATTGAACAACAAAATTATGGATTCATGCATGGCCAAATACAACCATATGGGTTATTTGATAGTCTTTCATTCTATTCAAATTCCAAGTTTCAACCAATTAGTACATCAAAAGATGTTAATTTGGCCCTCAAAGATCTTTTGCACCAAAATTTGTTTTCAAATCCACTTATACAAAAATACATCACCAATGTTGAAAAACCAAATCCAACTCCTGGACTATATGTTTTATTTTCTTCAATTGTAAAAGAAATACTTGCAAAAACTAGTATTAGTGAAAAGCCTTTTTCAAGCATTGATGTGGAACCTTTCATTCAAAATTTGTCACTGCTTTTTGACATGCATCTCAAAATTCCTCACAATTTTGATGATGCCTTTGAAATTGGAAAATTAACTATGCACAACAATGACAACCCTTTCAAGATTGAAAGGTTATTAGTTCGAGAAGATGGCATGTGCACCAATCCAACATTGAACATGTCATTTGAAAAAACTTTATTCCCGTTCCTATTTCCACATGGATGTGGGGCATATGATGGAATTGGTGGTTTATTGCTTTATTTGAAACAAAAAATGTCTACATTATTTTTTGTTTTTACATTATATCCACCATACTTACTCTTGATGTACTAAGAGCAACAAGCAATTCAACTATTGAATGCTACAAAACATTTATGTTTGGAGAGGGATGTAGAAATATTAAAATGCCACTATCTTTAATGGTTAACAATTGATGTTTTCAAGAATATTATGAAGTTCAAGTTACCACCCTCTATTTCATTAATGCCACAATGGCACCATACCCAATTCAAAGAATTATTGGTGATGGTGGAGAACTTTGGAATGCTTCATTTTTTCCTCATTTTGATTTTTGATGAAACATCAAATTTGAAATGGAAAGAAATTGAAGACATTGAAAATTTTGCTATGTTTTTCAATAACACATTTTCTTGGAGGGATTACCCAGTTCAATGTGTGCCATTATTTTGCACAAGGTTGTAAGATTTCAGGTCAACCTATGTTCTTGGTGGTGAAAACATAATTAATTTAACATAAAAAATAGTAAACAAGTACATTTTGATACAATCATTTACTAAACACTTAAATCTAACAACATAAAGCTTGAAACCTTGTCAAATTTTATTGTCAAAACACACTTATATATTGCATCAAATTTATAACAAGTTTAATATTGTATAACTTGTTTAAAAACCTTGGTATAATAATAATCAACCATAAGTCGAATAATAAAATCATTATTTTCATTAGTTTTATTAAATGTGTTTATTTTATGGTACATTCCATTTATGTTAACAATAACCCAAAACACTTTAAATTCGCATTGTCCTTTCACCTAGGTTATGTACATGCACACATCATATTATGGATAAATGACGTTGATGTTGACGCATCACGAATGAAATAGTTGCAATGGTACTTGTTGCTATTGATGAATAATCTAGAACATTCATATTGCCAAACAATGAACATGATATGCCATTGTTCAAGCTAGTGGAACAAAAACAAATGCATCAATGTGGTTCATGATGCAAAACAAATAAGCACATTGGAACTTGCAAATATGGATTTCCCACTACTATATTTGTTGAACAACATGCGGTTCAACATCCAATCACGCAAAGGTGGGTCAGAAAAATTCAAATCAAATGTGTGATTTTTGAGTTAATTAGTCGGTTATTATCATCTTTGTATTTGTGCAATCACCAATCTTTACTATTAAGAGAGGCCCTAATCTTATCTTTGCAAAATTCTTCTTATTTTGAACACTTGATTATTCAAGTTCAAATTTTTTTTGAATGTTTTTAAAACGTGAATTTTAATATGAATTTTTAATATGAATTCCATGATAATCAAATTTTCCATTTAACACAATTTTCCATTGTTAACATGATATTCACATTTTAGTGAATATTTAGATATTCAAAATTTAATCATTGTTTGAAATATTCATATGGTTTTTGACTTGTTTGAACTACTTATGAACTAGGTGACAATATTATCATCCATATTATGAAGATCAAAATGTGGTGCCTTATCATTGTACTACATTGATGTTGTGGGGTGCACACATGAACATGCAACAAATCACATCTTCATATTGGTCATATTATCTTTTGAAATATGCTATGAAATGTGAACCACAAAGCACTATTAAATTGGATGACGTTAGTGCAAAAAGTTTGGGATTGGTTGATGCAACCCCTTTGCAACTTCAATTGATTTCAACACCAATAACAACCAAACTTATATCTTGAAGCAACACGTTCATGTTTATAAATCCCAATCATATCAAAAAGTGTTGGTGTAAAGTATGTTGATTCAAAACTGCCAAACTTGCGTACAAAAATGGTGACTAAATCCAAGATACTTGGATTTCATCCCATTGATATATACATTGTGCGCAACCTTCTAACATGGCCCAATATGCATTTACAAAGTATTGGAAACAGTTTTCTCCACAACAATAAAAATTGAAGAAGAACACATGTTTTGAAAAAGACAAATTAGGATTTTTGTTGTATAAAAATGAACATTTAGTATGGTTCATAGACTTCAATCTTGGCAAACATGTTGAACCATTTTTTTTCAACATATTGTTAAACAATATTTCTTTTTTTAAAGAACATGAATTGATATCTCCCACAAATCTAACAAGATCATATTATCATGAATGTTTTGTTTGTGATATTGTGAAGATTCTTAATTGTTTACAAGACCTCATATTTGAATATGGGAAAAGAAACTTATATGATGATGAGAAACAAAATTAGATATACAACAAGCTTTTGGAGAAACATCTTTTTGAGAATTCACAAAATTTACCAATCAATATCAATATTGATGTTACATGTGTTGGATCACAAATTGGTCTAATTGATCCAAATTATTGGATACATGATGTTGGTGATTCTTTGGAAAATAAATTTTTTTCACATGAACAAATACATATATTCAACATCATTTGTTCTAAAACAAATGGTTTGCATGTCATTTTAGGTACATAACTTATTTCATTTTATTTCATTTCAAATATTAAAATAACTACCATCCAAAAGTTATGCATATTTCTATTGCATGTATGAAAGATATATATTATGGTAATTAATTTTTTAATTCATATTATAAAAATAAAAATCTACAAAAAATTATGCATATTTACTAAAGTTTATAGTCAATTATTCTTATAGCTATGCATTCGGAGCATTGGTTATGTTGACTGAAAACATTGATTTAAAAGTTGGTGCTCCAAATGGAACCATTGGAATCATAACAAAGTTAGAGTTTGCTTTAGAAGATAATGTTTGTAACATTTTTGTTGCACTCAATCCATCAAGATATGTGCAAATAGTTCGGAAAAAATCAATTCAAAACAAATTTGATTATGAAGGATATTTTTATAAAACATCATTTCCTTTAATGTTAGGTTATGCAATTATAGGGCACAAATCCCAAAGTGCAACGATATCATCCAAAGTGATGATACATATTCATGAATCTTTTGCATGAGGATTAATGTATGTAATGCTATGTAGAGTCACAAGTCTGAAAAAATTTAAAATTGTTAACAATGTTCAATTGTCAGACATACAACTTATGTTGCCATAGTTTTTAGAAAATGTGAACATTTTTGTAAATTGAAATACTAACACATGTATGATTGTAATCTAGTATGCACTATGTGCAATTCTTTTGATTGGTTTTACCAATCTCCTTTCCACTAATGCGCAAATTGGGTGTATTTTTCTGGGTTCCAATCCTAGGTTGAACTATACTTTAAAAAATTTAAAGATGTCATTTCTTAAAAAATCCCAATTGACTGGCCAAGTGGCAAATTTAATAACTTTCCTTTTGTCATTATGACCTTGGTTTCATGAACCATTGGAACAAAACAAACAAACAACCTTCCTTCATGTATATGGATATTTTAAATTTTCATTTGAACTTTTATTTGCTCATGATTGTTTCAAAGTTTAGATTTTTAAGAATTAATATGAGATGCACCCACATCTAATTAATAAAATCAATAATAAGCAATCCCAATGCCAATGAATGTTAATTAGATTTTGGTGTTTCAATTTCCAAAACCAACCACAATATTAAAACACACATTACTTTTAGAATCATTACACACCTTATAGAATTTTGATTTTTTATAAAAATATTTTGACAAGCCCTTCACCCACTTTGCATTGTTTATTATATTTATTGAACATCAATTTAAAAGTGATTTGAAACAAAATTTTGTTTTGTTCCTTCTTGACTATAACCATGCATTGCACATCCAATTTACTTGGTAGAAAAAAGAAAAAAATGACCCAACAATTGGAGGTGGAAAAATATGAATACCCTTCATAAAATTGGGCGTTAAGCCTACCTCCACTCCAGGTCCTAGAAGGGACCAACTAGTTAAATATGATAGCATTGCAAATCCTTGGGGGCCATTGGTTGTGTTCAATTGATTCCCAAACAATTTTGGCGTTTCCAAACATTGTATCCCACTAACATTTGGGATATGCCTTGTCAATTGATTTCCACTTAAGTCTCTGAAATACAAGGAAAAAAAATGAATCAATGCAATCCCTTGACCTTTGTTGAGATGATATATTTACAAACATATCCATATTAACCTATAGTTCAAGTACGAAAACCAACCTCAATTCTTTTACCTGGTTTGGAGGTGTCAATTAGCTTATCAATATGTTTTGAGTAAGAATCGTTGATTATGCATAAGGGTAGTTATCAAATATATGGTTGATAATCATCAATTAATCCTGCTGGTCATTAGTCGTTTCCAGAGTTTTTAAAAATTTAAGATTAATATATTTACTTTTTTTTTTCCTGTTTTTTGGTTTTCTATCATAAACATGTTTTGCATTTTAAGATTGATAGCCTACCCAGACAATAATTAAGTCATCCTAATAGGTCATTAGATTTTCGAAACTCAATACCAAATGGTTAGGTTATTATCTAGTTATCAAAATATCAATAGCTGGCTTGATAATTGGTCAAAACTCAATAACCAACTGACACTGGTAAAAACCCTTGGGCCAGGGACATTCGCAACCAGATTCAGCTACTGCCTCATCCTAGGCTCTTTATTTTGGGAATGCCCCCACCCTAGGGATTTAAACCGTAGGCAAAATTACTAGGGTTCAAATGTATCACAAATCGCATCATTGGCAAAATATTACACATTTCCCCCCAATAAATGAACAATGCAAACAAACTAATACAAAGGCCTCGTCAAGAACAATATCAAGCAAGACTGGAAGATTTTGTAAATGGAATGGCTTTAGAAAGAAATTTAGTTTAGACTTACAACTGGTGAAGGTTTGTAAGTGCATTGAGGTCTGGAATGTTTCTGGTGAAATTGTTACCATGTAAATCCCTGCAAAAAAGTGGGATTTTTCCAAATGATAAGCATTTGATCATTTACATTAGCAACATGCATACGATATCTCAGCACTCACAATATTCAGCAAATAGCATTATACCAGATGAAGTTGTGATCAGAGTTTTTAGATGCCTAAAAATAAAGGAAAATGTTCCTTCATTGATGCTCGTCCTAGCCTATGCACATTCATCTTCCAACTCAATATTGCCTTCGCATATATGTATTTTTAACGCATGTTGTGGAGTATAAGCAATTTGGTTGATAGGAAAAGAGTTGATTACAAAATCTGCAAAGATGTCAGGTTGGCAATCTCTGCAGGAATGGGACCAGTTAGCCCTGGGTTGCCAGTCAGACTCCTGCAAAATATTTGTAGCACAATTGTGAAAGAGTAGAACGATTGTTGAAGAAACCTATAGCAAAGGTCACTATGCTTGGCATGTTCAGAAATTAGAACCCATTGGACCTATCTGTGCCAATTATGAACTTGAGTCAAGCTCGGACATTATTTAAAAAAATTATGAGTCCAGAATTCATTTGCACATTTGAAATAACTTGAGTGCATGGTTAACAATTAGCTTTGAACTTACAAGATGACAAGATTTTGCAGATTTCCTATCTCGTTTGGCAAAGTGCCCACTATAGAAGCACTGTCCAAAGTCCTGCCAATCCATCACCCACATGTGAGAACTTAATATAATCCTAAGACATGGAGAACCCCAAGAGATCTTTGGTGCCATGCACATATGTACCCATGGAAAAAATGTCACACTACACAAGTACTTTTGCAGTATTTATGCAAGCAGCCTCCAGATATATGAGTCAAGATATTAAATTGGGGGTTGGTATGACCAGTTTCTGAATGAAGCAAACCAGTGTTCTTTTCAAGCAAAAAATCTAGCCAGAATGATTGAAAACAAGATTCTCATGAAATAACTTAGTGATTTTTTATGTTGCCAGATTTTGCA
>Ga0209208_10001490_pt1 | contig 33122 bp, 26 predicted proteins | sample S1TSphfallax_3_FD_187694 | JGI IMG/M metagenome (GOLD analysis project Ga0209208, IMG submission 187694) | Host-associated microbial communities from peat moss isolated from Minnesota, USA - S1T2_Fd - Sphagnum fallax MG (SPAdes) (version 2) | ecosystem: Host-associated > Plants > Peat moss >...
TGACCAGTTAAAGTGCCACTTTGTAAGAGGTGCATTCACTACAGAAATCCATGTTTGCACAAATGTAAGGAACAACAAAACCAGGGCACCTACTAGACTGATGAATAGCCATGGCTTGGAACAAAACATGGACCAACCCTCAGCTCGCCACTGTTTCCACCAAGATTTTTGATGTCTGTGAATGCCTTCAAAACATCGAGTCCAGGCTTTGGAGGGGAAGCCCTATACCACACCATGGTTCCTTTTAGCAGATCCACATCTGCAGTATTGGCTGTCAAGTAATTCATGCACCGCAAGTAGCACCTAAAATCAGAACAGTTCGCATTTGCAAGTTGCTCATAGATTGCAAGATTTCGAATTTGCAGAGCAGTGGTGTCATGCACTCTCAGTTTAGGGAGGTGAAACCTTACATTTCAAAAATATCCCTTTCCAGAGAGCTTGACATCACGCAAACTCAGAGCTGCACTTGCAACAACAATGCCCATGCTCTTTAAATCCATTGCAGATGGCATTGGTCTCAACTCAGTGTCAAAGTGAGAAGAATCGTCAACTGTTGGTGGTAACAGATGACCACAGACCACTTGATAGACACAATCCAAAATATGTTCACAAGAGCTCAAAGACCTGTCTGGATCAGCAGGATCAACACACTCACCAGGATAGTTTTTTTGAAGGTAGGACCACGAGCTGACTTTCATATCATTTTCAAGGCCCCCAAAACACCACTTGACACATACACCTGCTGTGTCAGGAAGTGCAAAAGGGTGAAGGTAGATGACTGCATTCTTCAGGACTACATCCAACATTTTTCTGGCAACATTGATCTGAGGGTCATTCTCCCAGATGCTAGGCATCATTTTGTGTATGTCACACAACTGCATGGTCATTGCCTTCAAAATTTCCATTGGAACTTGGTTCTCCACTTGCAAAAAATCGGATTGCAATTTTGCAAACTGAAATCTATTGTCGTTAAACAGATCCCTGAACTCATCCAGGGCGTCATGGCCAGCTTTATGTTGGAAGAATGCTACCACAAACAGAGAGTCCAAGGCCAACTGATATTGAACAATAGCTGGGTCTGTGCATCCAGAAGGATTTTCATACAATTTCTGTGCATGCTCAGGGTTTGGCACAATGAGATTGACCCATGCATCCCATGAGCTAGCACGATTGTCTTTTAGCTTCACATCCAGTATGCGAGCTAACTGAAGTTTGAGCCATTGGACTTCTGATTGCTGCAGAGAGCGATGCTGAAGACCAAGCTGCAATCGAAACAGTTGAAAATATGCAGGGGTTGCTTGATGGAATTCTGTTGGGATCTCAAAAACAGTGAAATCATGTGCAGCAACATTCATATCGTTAATGGAATGGTCCTTAGGTTCCCCTCGAAGCTGTGAAAGCCAGTTTATTGGACCAGTGCCCATTGCCCAAGGCTTGTTTGATGCAGGTAAATGTCTTGCTGGAAGGCAGAACAATTTCAGAAGAATTGCACTTGAGCGTGATCAGAATCATTCACTGTGCACATGGGTCACATGTGCTCTCATCAAAACATGGCTTGAACATTGTGTAAGGTCTCTGCATACAATTGAAATTTGGCATTCATAAGTATTGCTTCTCAAGACTTCAAGGTGTGATAGAAACGTGGATGAAGATTCCCACCTCCCCAGAACAGAAGTAAGCGAATCCAGTCCCAGTTGATAGACCTGCAACACTGAAATGATGTTGAGTATATTGAAAACTAAGATGAGCTGATAAATTTGTGAATTGTTAACTTGGAACATCAAACTCAAGAGATTGCAGTGGGTGAAATGCACACGAAGTCAACTGCAAAGTGCATGTGAGGGGTGTGGGAACTGTGGGAGAGATGTACATGGAAGACAAACTGAAACACAGTCAGAGATATCACTGAAATGCAGAGAAGTGTGTCAGTCAAGCTCTAAATTCTGATGTCAAATTCTGCGTGATTCTGATTGCTATTTCTATGCAAAAATGTCTCCAATGCAAGGTGCAGCTGATCGAGAGCTGATGTCAAGTTAACCAAATTGCAATTGTGACAACAGTATTGAGGAATTTCACTCTAGTGAAATTTCATCCTAGTACTGACTATCGACCAACAATCGTTGATTTCAACATTAAGCACTGCAGATTGAAACACGGAAGATGAAAAAAGGACAAGATCCTTCGTAACAACACCTGCACCTGAAAGCTCAAGAAGCTCAGTGAGATGAATGCCCGGAAATTTTAAGGGAACCGAAGGAAGGGGGGAATAGGGCAAGCTGCAAACTTACACAGATGGTACTTATGCTACAGCAACACAGCCCAGCAGGAGGTTGAGCCCAATTCGTGTAGAGAAGAAAGGTGGTTTACATACACAGGCGAGAAGCACAAGAACCCTATCGAGGGAAGCGGTCCCTTTTACTGGAAATGAAAAATAGATAGATAGATCCCTTCCCACCACCGGCAGAAACATTAACAAAGGAAGGACAGGGAGACAGTGATGATACAAATGGACAAAGAATTTGTGAACAACTCCTATGAACCCGTGCAAAGTTCTCACAAAAACTGAAATACTTGCGGGCGGAGAACCAACAAAGACAAAATGAGCAGAGCAATAACTTACGGAAACAATCAAACGGATGATGCTAACAGAAAGGACACTGTTGGTTTCAGAGGAAAGAGCCAAAAAGAGGGGTTAAAAGCTGTACACGAAACTATTCAATCTCTAGTCCCTGCACTCAAAGCGGCAACTATCACATTAAGGCGAAATCACAATGTTGCCCATGAGCGATCACTTAAGGGTTCTGGAAACTGGGGTTTAGTAACGGTGCATTTTTTCACAATGGTCTTGAAAGAATTTAGGTGAAGCACTAGTCTAAGTACTAGTGACCATTTACAGAATTCAATTCCGATTTAAAATGAGATAGTTCTGACACCCCAAAATGGGTGTGGTCTCATTGTTTGAAAATACCTAGATGCTCCTATCTCTATGCTATTTACAACCTATGACCAAACACATTAAACTCTATGTAATGATACCATTCATCTTATAAACGCAAAATTAATAACTTAAATAGGTTTTATTGCTGTTCAAACTTGAAAAATATTTTTAAAAGGCAAAGAATTTCAAAAACTTTGCAAGGCCAGTTGTAGAATGATGGGTGTGTTTAGAGTTATGAGACAAAAGGTCTTTTGAACAACAAACTTAAAACCCTAAAATAGACAATTGATGTGGTGTCGCATTGGGCAATCTCATGACACCTTACACTTCCCCCAAATCTTAGAAAGGGAGGTTGAAGTGATGGTGGTTTCAATTCTACGCTTGAATCGTTTCTTTACATGTTTATGTTTTTTTTACTTAGCATTTATTTTGTTGCTTGTTGCTACAAGAACTCCATGATGTTATAGTTTAATTTTTCTACCATTATCTTTCTTCTTTCTTTCTCCCTACCTCCCTTCAATGCAATTTGTTTTGTTATATAATCGTTTCACCATTGTTGCCAAAAGTGCTAGAGCTCCTTGAGTTTGCAGCATTGGGACAAGCCGAGAGGGTTCAAAAACAACATCGTTTTGGGTGTGTTCATTATTGGGCAACAACACACACAAAGTGCACATCCATCACATGAGGTTTGACAACAATCAAGAGGGGTCTTCCTCTCTTCCCCTTGTTTATGTGTTTTTGTTTTTGCCTATCTATCTTGCCACCACCATCACCTTCATGTTATTGTAGAAACAAAGGCAAAAATGTGAAGGTGGGTAAAAATCAAGAGGGTTGGAGCCCTCCCAACTCCTCTTTCCTTTCCCTTTGTCTTCATCCTATCCATGGTTTGTCTGATTTTTTTGTTGTTGCCATTGCCCTGTTTGTGTTATGTTGGAGGAACAAAGGTGAAGGGTTCATGCTGACAATAATCAGGAGAACATCAAAAGAGCATGAGTTCTTTTAGCTTTTTTTTGCATCCCTAGTCTATTGTTTGAATGTTTGTTCATATGTTTATCGCTCTCACCATTGTTCTACAATCAAGAAGGCATGAATTTTTTGGTTCTTTTTTTACATTGTCGATTTGTCTATGTGTGTGTGTTATCTGTGTGTTTGTTGCCATCAACATTGTTCAACAATCAAAAAGGCCCAAGGTCTCCTATCTTTTTTTTGTTTGTTTCTATGTGGTTATTGCCCTATTTTTTATGTTGATCACTTATGGATCACCATGTGAATGTTCTCTCCCCCACCAGCATTTCATTGTGGACGTTGTTGTCATTTAGGTATGAAGGAGTGTTATGCAAAGGTCAACAACATTCAAGAGGGCCCAAATTTGACAATAGTAAAAGACACCAAGTTTCCACCATAGTTGCTAATGATTCAATGAACCTTTCATTTTTTTCTACCACCTTAAACCTCCATCACCAAATTCCTTTTAGTGCACACTTTTTTTATTGTTTGTTGCCGTTACCCTCCTTTGTTGGCATCCTCTTGAATGCACCTTTGATTTCTGCTATTAGTTTAAACCTCTTCTACTAAAACCTTTCAAAATGCACCCTCCATTTCCACTTTGTCACCCTAAACTTCCTATGTTAGAATCTTCAAGAGTGCACCCTCCACTTCCATTTTGTGATCCTAAACCTTTTCTACCATAGTCCTCCAGAGTGCACCTTCCATTCCCATTCTATCACCTTAAACCTCTTCTACCATAGTCCTCTAGAGTCCACCCTCCATTACCACTTTGTCACTCTAAACCTCTTCTACCAAAATCCTCTTGAGTGCACCTTCCATTTCCTTTTTATCACCCTAAACCTCCTTTATCAAAGTCCTCTTAAGTGCACCTTTTTTTTCTTTTTTGCCACACTAAGTTTCCATTGCTGCCCAGTTTCACTTCATTCTTTTATAATCTCTCCTAATTCTATAAACATTTATTTCCCTTTGCATCTACTTTTTAAACCCTAAACCCATTACCACCTATAAACATTCTTTTTTTGCATTGCCATCTACAAACAATTTAACTCCTATTTCTTTTATCTCTCCCCTTTTAGACACACTGATGCACCCTAAACCCATCATGATCATAGTCTAGAACCCTAAACCCTAAGCCCTAGACCCCTTACCCCCTCTTTTATTCTTGTTGAGAAGAAAGTTGCAACTTAACTAAGACATGTTGAGTAAGTCACATCCTTGCCATTCTTTGTTGTCTAGCAAATCTTTGTTGTGCACATGTGATTCCTAACTAAACCTTCTATATAGCCTAGAAGATGGGTTCAAAATCCTACTTTGAAATTGTTTTAGAAGCATTCACTAGTATCTTTAAATGCAATAGTAAACCACACTTGATTAAACTTGGTTTTTTGCTCCTTTTCAATTATCCTTTGAGTTGTTTGCTTAGTTGGGGTAAGTGTGTCTTGAAACCTTCTTAATCATTTTTCTTCCACTTTTTTTATTTTGAGTTCCCTAACTTTGTCCGTAACCTCTTTGTCCATTGTTTTTTGCTTAAGCACTACCAAGTATTGGTCAGATATCATGACATGTGAGTTAAAGTAGTCTACTAGAGGTTCCTTCCCAAAAGTCCTCCTTGTTGGTAATATGCTAGTGCAAGAACTTGTTGGGTTTGGTATGACACATTTAAGTCATTTGATTCAAGATAAGGATCCTTTAAATTCACAACTAATTCAAGGTTGGTTGCTAGGGTGTAGGGCTACATGGCATTTCTCCATAATAACGAGGTGTGGGTGAAAAGGGGCATTCAACTTTCGTGGGAGTTATTATAGCTATTCCTCAAAAGTTCCTACAATATTTAATAACTATGTGGGAGCTTTAACTTCATCCTCACTATTGTTGGTTTCCATTGTTGTATCTAAATGGTTTGAATTTTGAGGATCCTTTTCTTCTATTGTAGTGAAAACCTCACTTGGACCAAACTTTATGGCCATGGCAATAGAATTTAATGGCCAAATTTTGTAAACCCTAAACCCAAGTTTGATGTTTTCTTTTTTCAAAGATTGTTGCAAAGCTTTGTCCACCCAATTTGCCAAGAGGATTTTGTCTAGTTGTAAAAAAATGTTTTTTTGCCATGGTAACATTTTGTTTCTTTCTAAATGTAGTTTTAAATGGTTTAAAACATGTCACATCCAAAGGTTGGAGCATATGTGAATTGTGAAAAGGTAAGGTGACCATGTCCAATTAAAATTTTGTAGTTTGTTCAAATGTTTTTCTCATGACATGTGACCCATGGCCATCCATAATCAAGAGGTGACGATTTTGTTGAGAAATCCCCCCTAGTACAAATTTACAAAAAAACAAAAAGCCACTAGTTGAAAAGGTATGCAATCATCCAAGTTTTCCTTTGCATGACCATGCATGACCTTAATTGACATAACTTTATATATTCTTTTTTCATTCGTGAACCTTCTAAAGATGTAAAAGATAGGTAATGTTGCCCCTACTACATTAACCACATAGTTAATAATAAGCCATTCCCAAGACTTAGGGATGGTGTTATAAACTTCCTATGAACCCCACCTACCCAAAACTCGAAGCACCAAATTGTCGCCCTACTTGAATCCCTATTTCATTTGAATTCTAAATGTGATTTGGTGGGTACACTAGTAGATATTGGCCAAAATGTAACCATTCTATTTGCGACTACATGTGACTATTAATTATTTGCGACTACATTTGGACATTTTTGCAACTATTTCTTGGATTGGTCATATTTGCAACTACACTACAACTAATTTGCGACTATTTTGATGTTCATCTTTACATGTGAACAACATTTAGTTTGGTTTTCATTCAAGAAGAACAATGTATGTCCCATGAATTGTAAACTAAACCAATTTAATTACAACCCTATGAATATACAAAGATATATTTTGTGAATTATAAGGAATATAATTGGGTGTATTAGGATTTATAAATGTATATTTTGCATGTATATGAACAACCATATTACACATGTATTCAAGTATTATTATTAACATAAATGGCCACGATATTATGGTTACATTAATTAATGTATATCTTGAGTATATTAAAGTCTTATGTAAGATATTTACCAAATATATTGTGCCCATATTACAAGTTTATCCGCACCATCTTATTATACTTCTTTAAATTATCACAAATGACATTTATTATTATTTATATTATTATTACATTATGTATTTATATTAATTACATGTAATAAAAAAAAATTATCTTTGATTTTTTTTTAAATACTAATATTTTACTACATAATGATCATAATGATGACAATATTAGAATGATAGGGTTTAGAACAATAGGGATGATATTAGAATAATTCTATAATTACTGAAATAATTACTAAAATATAAAATATATTATTATCAAATTATTTTCAAATGATTAATGTACTTATTAAAAATTAATTTTTCGTTTATTAAATTTTAAAAAAAATTATAATAAATCATGATAACTTTAACAAATGACATAATCATATATTATAATAATAAATAGTTAACCTAGGCTAGCTACAAATAACATTATTATTATTATTATTATTATTAGTCAATTATCAAATATTATTACATTATAATAATTAATAGGAAATATATATATTTCAAATTCATAATTAATGTTTATTAATTATGAATTACTCAATGATTATAATCAATTACTGATATATAATTTTAGTTGTAAGTGGTTTGTGACTAAAAATGTTTAATCACGAACCACTTGCAACTAAAAAGTTTATCCCATATGTTTTGGCTTTCATTTTCATCTTGAAAAATATATAAACAATGTGTTTTGTCTTATATTTTGATATATAAAAACATGGGCATATGGGATGGGCCAATAAAAATGACTTAACCCAAAATAATATAGAAATATTCATATATATACACCTAACTACTTTTCTACCTACCTACCTAAATAGGTATTTGGCCTAAGTAGGTAAATATGTTATATCTAGATAGTTGTTTAACCTAGATGGGTAGGTAAGTATATAAGTAGGTAGCTACCTAATTCAACCTACATACCTAAATATTGATTTAAATTTAATTTGGACAAATTCAATTAATATGCCACATGGCAAATTTATATTGCACTATATGTCAGAATTTAAACCATTTAAAAATTAAATGTTTTAGATTATTTCAAAATAAGAAAAAAAAATTAAATAAAAGTTGGGATATGTGGCAACACATAACTTGTTCCCATTGTTTACCAAAAAATACACTTCCTAATTGCAAGCAACAATATGTATATGACTAATCAAAAGATGAAGGCATATGTTTTTGACTTTTTATTTCATCTAAAATTCGTTGTCATTTACAACTAGTGTCAATGCGGCTTGTCCAACATGACTATTGGGATTTTAGTTGTAAATGTTGTTTGCAATTAAAAATTAGTCACAAGTACTAGTTGCAAAATGAACATTTTCTTTTAGTGGTACTTATGTTATGTGTATAGGTTCTTTAGGTTTTGGTAAAAGGTATGGCATGTTGCATGTGTCGACCTTTTATTCCTAAAATCCTTTAATCCTTTTGTAAGACATATATTACTTTTTGGATCGGATTTTTTGAACTAGTACCACCAGTTGCTTCTTGCAACACCATTTTGAAAGGGTGTGGGTCTAGTTTGTGTAACTTTAGCTACCTTCAATTTTAGTTGTTACAAGGTGACAAATGAACCAAATTTTTGTATGTTCAAAACTCAACTAACTGTTGTTCCATCCTGTAATTATGTTAACACACCTTGAGGGCCCACTTTCCTACTTTTAGTTCTCCCATTGAGGTGATCTAAGAGTGAGGTAAAAGGGATGTTTTGATATTTGTTAGCCTTTTTCAAAGAGGTGTCCACTTTCAACTATGTCTATGGCATTTTTGAGTTGTTGGTCTATCCATTGGCCTTTACTTGTTGTAGAAAGTAGTTTTTTTTTTTCTTGTGGCAAAATGGAGGCGTTGATCTTGTGCTATTGATATGGTTATTGTGGTAGGTTGAGATTGTTGCTAGTCTTGCGTTCTTGGGGTGTCAAGTTGGGGCTACTAGTTCTTTTGATCTTCATAACTTTGATTTAGGGGTGTCCTATCAAGTCTTATTAAAGTTACAAATCGAGATTTCTTGTATGATGACTAATAGATTAGAAAGTGTGACAAATTTGGATAATGATTAAGTGTATATGTTTCCACTTCCTCACAAAAAACAAATAGTTCATACCATTCAACAAAGTCTTTCCAATTTAATGTGACATATGTTGTTGATGTGCATGTAGTGGGAATGTATTTCAAAGTGCGTCTTGATGGAAGAGAGGGAAACCTACAACTTGCGCTACTTCTAAAATGTGATGAAAATTATAAGTCTATTGATTGGTGAACCCAATGATAATATAAATATTGTGAGTATTTGTTTGTGTATTCATGCACCAATTTTGGTATGACACTTAGATATGCTTTCTTTTGCACTATTCCTAAATCTTGCACCTCAAATTATATTTCTTGTTTGATCCCAAATGTAATAAGATCTTCTACCTTCTCCTTAATATTAATTTCAACAAAAATTGTCTCTTCTACCTCCTCCTTTAGCTCAAATACAACAAGGATTATACCATCTACTTCCTTCTTGACTTCAATTGCAACCAAATCTAAGTATACTTTCTTATTGATCCCACCATGTAGTCTTTCTAAGAATGATTGAAAGTCTTGCTAGATCTAACATATTTATAATTAGTTCTTACTATAGGAATTCCAAGCTAATTTTTTTTTTGTTCCTACTAGGTGGTTTTTGGTGGGAAAAATGGATTCATATGAAATGTGATGGGAAAATCTTACATTCATTTCCTTGGTTCTTGTTCCTTGGTATCCAAAGTTAGCACTTAATGGGTTGATTGAATTGTTTATGATTTTGGTGTTTAGCCCAAATTTGGGCAATTTATAGAGGAATAATTAGACATGGGTTCAATTTTGTGTTCTTGTATGTTGTTTTCTATACACAAAATGTTTCATTTCTAGGCACTTGATTACAATTTTATGTGCTCAAAGTCTCAAATTTGCAATCATCTCCTTGTTGTTTAATGTAAACGTGGACCTTCATTACTAATCAAGAACTTGTACAAATTTGATCAGAAATTGATGGACGCTTAAAATTTTCATAGTAAAGGGTGGTTCTCCTGCACTGAACATTAAATTCCCCTAAATTCATCAAGCAATTTAAAATTTCCACGCAATTCACTTATGGGAGAACGATTGGTCATAAATGAAAATTTGATTAGTCATCACCAAAAAACAAAACAAAAACCAATATGTTACATGACTAAATCCCTGATCAGTGATGGGCTGCCGATCAATACCCACCTTCTTGTACCTCCCCCCCCCTTTTCCCCCTACCTACTAAATTCACCCCTCCCACACCACCACCTCTACGCTTACCACCCAACCAGGCACCTACCCCCTTACATGCTTACCTATTTACCCACTAGCACACACATAATCCTACCTACCTACATTTTTACAACATCATTGTTGTTTGATGAATTATTTTTTATGTGGATATTGCACCCCTATTTGAAAATATGGATCCAAAGTATTTTACTTATCATATTTTTCATATTTTTACTACCCACCCATTTTTTAAAAAACTTACCTACCTAAGACTTATGTAAGATTGACGTCAACCAATGAAAATAATGCAAATGCAAGTATTACAGTCAATTGGTTGCGATTAAATTAAACATATTCAAACCCTCCATACAGTATTGTACTTGGGAACTTTTCTTGCTATCAAAAGTTTCATCCCTCTTTCCCAAGGTATATGGTAATGATTGTTCATTAAGCAACACAAAGTTCACACACCTCATAGGAGAAAAATGTGTTTAAAATGCAGACTCCACTTTTTATTACTTAGAACAAGTAAAATGAGTTAGTTAAATTTTTAATAAAAATTTACTGCTTTTTTCAACTATGATTTAAATTAATTTTAGTTGTCAATGACGGTTCATGATTGATTATCAACTAATAAAAAAACTTGCTCGAAAATTTGCAAAAAAATGACCCAAAATCAATTACCAAATCAATGGTACAAATCAATCCATTGTCAATTGGACAACCAAAATCTATTTCAACCTAAATCCAGTGCTATCAATTGCAGGCTTCCAGGCTCCTACTAAGTAATGTATAGACAATTTAGCATCAGAGACATGTTGGTATTGGACAAGAGTGCTACATGCTGCTGCTTCAAGGGCAAAAGCGAAACATTGAGAGAAAGCTTCACATGAACAGTACAAATATGCAAGCATGAGCAGAGGACATTGAGTAGTACATCCTCATCTAAGAGATTTGAGATGGTGGTACATCCCACAGTTTGATACAATTTCTGTCAGGCTTCCTCTGGTACGAAGATCCATTCAGTTTTTGGGATTATGGTCCTTCCCAAAACCCATGAGAAGATGGGTAACCATCATGTTGCCATGACATATCCCTTCCATAGTACGGCCCATCAATGGTACTTTCACCATCTCCTTGTTTTTTAATGGATTCTTACCCCACCTGTGCCAGGCATAGAATTGGTCACGACTTTTTGTTGTTGATTGGAAGATAAAAGGAAGGTTGGTGAAAAACAGCTCACGTGATTTGATTGATCTGATTGCATAGTCCTTGAAACATGCCACTAGGTTATGCAACTTAAACAAATCATGAGTGAGTTTTAATCTGCAAGGGTTGTCCAATCACCAGAGCCTGGAGCAGTTTCCTCCTCTGTGATTATATAGTCCACGATCTGTGCTTCCTTAAATATCTGTGAAACCTCAGGCAAATTGTTCTTCAGCTCTAAAGGTAGAAAATCAGAACTGAATCATGATGAGAATAATGAGCCTGTGTTGACAGAGAGCACATGAATGATTGGACTACCTTTGGTATGCAGTAAAATGCTGATCTTATCTGTTTCACACTGCACAGACAAGATCAAATGGATCAAATATCGAATCCTGTTGCAGAACCAACATGCAGAGAAGTTGAGAAGATGTCCTGCATTTGAGTTCAATTTGGTGTGGCAGGGGAATTACATTTGCAGATAGTTTGTTCATAATTGCATACCATTTGAAGTTCTCCTGTGATTGTGATGGTCGAAATGGTTCAGAACACCAATCTAGTTCCAGCATTCATTTGGATACTGAAGTCTTGGGAATCTGAAATCCTGATAACCTGAAACAAGGTGGGATTCAGTTTTAGTTGAGTAGAGTAACCATGGGCTTACGTGAGTGGATCCTCAAAGACAGCCTTGGGGGCATAGATTTCATAGTCAGCTGCTGTGGCAGTGCAATCATATCTGTTGCCATCTACAAGATGTGAGTCAGAAATCATCCCAGCAAGCTTGCACAACAACCATGGACCCGAACTGTAATAATCTAACAAACGGAGTGTTGTTTCTTGCTCAACTGAGAAGCAGCTTACAGTTTGAAAAGGTGTGGGATGATGATTGCTGAAAGATTTCCAAGTTTCTGCTCTGGCTTGGACTGTGAAGACGATGCCTCAACCTGATCACTATTGTTTGCAGCTGGCATTGACTCTCTTACATGCATCTCAGAAGAGGTCAGCGTCCTATGGATTCCCAGGAGACCTCACACAGCTCTAGGGAGAACAAGAAAACCTCAAAGTTTGAACTGATTTTAGAGCCAAGCCTCATCGTATTCGAATTGCCCAACAAGCAATTCAGAGCAAACGGCGCTTAGAATCTCGAGTTCAAAAAAAAAGCTTTGGAAAAATAAACATGCAACAATCACATCTGTTCTTCCTCTGCTTCTCATCATCACTTCCGATGCACTCTTCTTAATCAAATATTTTGAAGCATCCGATTTCATCGACCTCTTGTCATACCAGTGCTTTGTTGAAGATGGACCAGGAGCAGGAGAAGTGGCAGCCACGGTAGGCAGTTGGACGAAAAATCCTCTGGTGGGTATGGAAGGAAAGCCTCGCGGGTAACTCCTCAAGCGCAAGGCAGCAGTCTGGACCAGAGCAGGAAGCGACAGCACCATGTCCTGATCTCCAACACAGTGATTGAATTCCCAAGGGCAAACAAAACCCACCACAAGAAGAAGAAAGCAGCAAGAGCGCCTCAAGAGAAGCTGCTAAGCTTTTGAATAAAGGTTTCGTCTTTCTTTATTTGGTATCTTTTTGAACGCTTTTAAACTTTTCCCCATTTTCTCATTTTGCAAAGCGGAACAGTTTTCCATTCTCAAGGGAAAGGATCTACCACCATGAATCTTTCTCAGTAGAAATCAGTCTTCTGGATTACAAGGGGCTTGGTGGTCTAATCTCAGCTCTAGGAGGACTTTTTTTGTCCGAAATTATGAAGAACAGGCAGAAGACAACCCCACAACCTTGCTCTGATATGCAGACTTATTTCCATTGCCACTAGCAAAACACAAGTGCTTCTGATTGTTCTCTTTAGAAAAATTCAAGGCTTCAACATTGGCGTTTTCTGTTGAAGGACATTAGTGGGGAAGCACTGAGATTCATCACTTTGAGACCAGATTACTCTTCAGCAAGTGTTGTTATGTAAAGCTTGGAAGCTCTTTCTGTGGGAAGCCCCAGCCCAAATTTGACCATACAGTGCTGCTCTTCGAAAACCAGTAACGATGCTAGAGAGGACTGCAACATGTGGACTTTTTTGCACAGGGAGAGAGCTTGGCATATGGCAAGAAACATTTTGCAAACACAGATCAAACAGGGATGAGTGCTTGGCATATGTCTGGATGTCTTTATCAACAGCATAAGCACATGTTACAAGCAAGTGTATCGAAGTCCTGGATATTTCCTGGTGACAATCTGCAATGAATTAACCCATGCTCACCTGCATGGTTGTCACTCCTGAGAACCTAAAGTTCTCAGATCCTTCCTGAACATGTCCTTGAGGTCCTAATAGACAGCAAGTCCGCAGCAACCATATCTGAAGTCTTCTACTTTGATAAACGGGACACATATACGATGGTAATATGTGGTCCAGACCTGTATATGCCCACTTCAATGTCACAATTGCAAATCCTGTGCCCATTGCACATGGAGGCACATTTGCAGCTTGAAACTCTATGACCAGTTAAAGTGCCACTTTGTAAGAGGTGCATTCACTACAGAAATCCATGTTTGCACAAATGTAAGGAACAACAAAACCAGGGCACCTACTAGACTGATGAATAGCCATGGCTTGGAACAAAACCTGGACCAACCCTCAGCTCGCCACTGTTTCCACTTAGATTTTTGATGTCTGTGAATGGCTTCAAAGCATTCCTTCCAGGCTTTGGATGACAAGAAGATCGAGAGTCCCTTGGATGTCTTGTTCCAAATTTGCAAAACATCTTCATTGCTTTCAAAACTGTATAGCACACCATGCTTCCTTAGTAGATCCACATCTGCACTAGTGGCTGTCAAGTCATCCATGCACCACAAGTAGCACCTAAAATCAGAACAGTTCGCATTTGCAAGTTGCTCATAGATTGCAAGACTTCGAATTTGCAGAGCAGTGGTCTCATACACGCTCAGTTTAGGGAGGTGAAACCTTGGATCTCGAAAATATCCCTTTCCAGTGAGCTTGACATCACGCAAACTCAGAGCTGTACTTGCAACAACAATGCCCATGCTCTTTAAATCCATTGCAGATGGCATTGGTCTCAACTCAGTGTGAAAGTGAGAATAATCGTCAACTGTTGGTGGTAACAGATGACCGCAGACCACTCGATACACACAATCCAAAATATGTTCACAAGAGCTCAAAGATCTGTCTGGACCATCAGGATCAGCGTGCTCACCAGGATAGTTTTTGTCAAGGTAGGAGAACCACCTGTTGTTCACATCATTTTCAACCCCCCGAAAACACCACCTGACAAATCCACCTGCTCTGTCAGGAAATGCAAAAGGGTGAAGGTAGATGACTGCTTCCTTCAGGACTACATCCAACATTCTTCTGGCAACCTCCTGGTGAGTGATCTCAGGGTGTGTCTCCCGGATCTCGGGCATCATTTTGTGTATGTCACACAACTGCATGGTCATTGCCTTCAAAATTTCCATCGGAACTTGGTTCTGCACTTGCAAAAAATCAGATTGCAATTTTCCAAACTGAAATCTCTGGGTGTTAAACAGATCCCTGAACTCATCCAGGGCATCATGGCCAGCTTTATGTTGGAAGAATGCTACCACAAACAGAGAGTCCAAGGCCAACTGATATTGAACAACAGCTGGGTCTGTGCATCCAGAAGGATTTTCGTACAATTTCTGTGCATGCTCAGGGTGTGGCACAATGAGATTGACCCATGCATCCCATGAGCTAGCATGATCTTCTTTTAGCTTCACATCCAGTATGCGAGCTAACTGAAGTTTCAGCTGTTGGACTCCTGATTTCTGCAGAGAGCGATGCTGAAGACCAAGCTGCAATCCAAACAGTTCAAAACATGCAGGTGTCATTTGATGGAGTTCTGTTGGGATCTCAAAGACAGTGAAATCACGTGCAGCACCATTCATATCATTAATGGAATGGTCTTTAGGTTCCTCTCGAAGCTGTGAAAGCCAGTTTATCGGACCCGTGCCCATTGCCCAAGGCTTGTTTGATGCTGGTAAAAGTCCTGCTGGAAGGCAGAACAATTTCAGAAGAATTGCACTTGAGCGTGATCAGAATCATTCACTGTGCACATGGGTCACATGTGCTCTCATCAAAACATGGCTTGAACATTGTGTAAGGTCTCTGCTCAGAATTGAAATTTGGCATTCATAAGTATTGCTTCTCAAGACCTCCAGGTGTGATATAAACGGGGATGAAGATTCTCACCTCCCCAGAAAAGAAGTAAGGCAATTCAGTCCCTGTTGATGGACCTGCAACACTGCAATGATGTTGAGTATACTGAAAAGTAAGATGAGCTGTAAAACTTTTGAATTGCTAACTTGGAATATCACACCCAAGAGATTGCAGTGGGTGAAATGTACACGAAGTCAACTGCAAAGTGCATGTGAGGGGTGTGGGAACTGTGGGAGATGCACATGGAAGTCAAACTGAAACAAAGTCAGAGATATCACTCAAATGCAGAGAAGTGTGTCAGTCCAGCTCTAAATTGTGATGTCAAATTCTGCATGATTCTTATGGGTATTTCTATTCAACAATGTCTCCAATGAAGGATGCAGGTGATCCAGAGCCGATGTCAAGTCAAGCAAATTGCAATTGTGACAACAGTATTGAGGAATTTCACTCTAGTGAAATTTCATCCTAGTACTGACTTTAGATCAAGAATCGTTCATTTCAACATTAAGGAACTGCAGATTGAAACACGGAACATGAAAAAAGGAAAAGATGCTTCTTAACAACACCTGCACCTGAAAGCTCAATAAGCTCAATGAGATGAATGCCCGGAAATTTTAAGGGAACCGAAGGAAGGGGGGGGTGGGGCAAGCTGCAAACTTACACAGATGGTGCTTATGCTACGGCAACACAGACCAGCAGGAGGTTGAGCCCAATTCGTGTAGAGAAGAAATGTGGTTTACATACACAGGCGAGAAGCACAAGAACCTTATCGAGGGAGTCGGTCCCTTTGACTAGAAAATGAAAAATAAATACACAGATCCCTTCCCACCACCGGCAGAAACATTAGCAAAGGAAGAACAGGGAGACAGGGATGACACAAATGGACAAAGACTTTGTGAACAAATCCTAGGAAGCAATTCAAAGGTCTTGCAAAAACTGAAATACTTGCGGGCGGAGAACTAAAAAAGACAAAGGAGCGAAGTAATAACTTACGGAAACAATCAAACTGACGCTGCTAACAAAAAGAAACCCAGGTGGTTTCAGAGGAAAGAGCCAAAAAGAGGGGTAAAAAGCTCTACACGAAACTATTCAATCTCTAGTCCCTGCACTCAAAGCGGCAACTATCACATCAAGGCGAAATCACAATGTTTCCGATGAGCGATCACTTAAGGGTTCTGTTAGCTGGGGTTTAGTAACCGTGCATTTTTTCAGGATTGTCTTCAAAGTACTTAGGTGAATCACACTAGTCTAGGCACTAGTGACCGTTTACAGAATTCATTCCGATTAAAAAGGCGATAGTTCTGACACCCCAAAGTGGGTGTGGTCTCGTTGTTTGAACATGATCCCCCACCATTCTAAAATAAAACATAGCAAAAATAGAAGAAAACTCAGCGTGATCATTTGCACTCCAAACTCTTTTAAATAATCCACCAACCACACTTTGAATGTTTGTTGCAGGTCTCTTGACATATCTCCACAAAATTTGCCTAATTGATCAATATTGTTCCATTTTTGTTCTCCATCAAAAGCAAAGTTCCACAATTGATCAGCATCAACAAAGCACACCACATATTAAGTCTTGACAACCCAACAAAAGCCACACCGTCCTGCAGCAACGCTATCATTGCCATGGAAACCTGCAAAACATAAACAAATCAAACAAACAACATCCAAAACCAAGCTAATTTCCTTCATCGTTCTTGTCACATCTTCCTGAGAATGACCCGCCAAAACCAGCATCACTTTTGATTTCTTCATCCATCATCCATCAGTTCTTTCTTTCAGTTACCGTCTAAGCTTCCGACTTAAATAAAAGCGAGATATTCCGGGTGCTACCCGAATCTCATGTGTTTCGCTAGTTTCCAGAAGGTTGACGCGGTACCTATTGCACGTTCGTAGAAAATTGAAGAGAGGACGCGGGAGATGAAGCGGTTCCCGATAAAAATTAATCGGGTGATTCCGCGTGCTACCGTGTTACGTAGTTTCCAGTAGGTGGATGACGTACCGATTGCGCTGTCGGACAAACGTAAAGTCAGTGCTTCAGGGTGCTATACAAGTGCGGAGCCCTCCGGCAAAAATGAAGGGATTGGCTCCGGGCTGTAAGATATAATTACAAGACAATAAAGTGAAGAGAAGACATGTGATGAAAGATTCGTCCCCTTTAGGCGATGCATTCATTTTTAAGCTTGTCGCTGAAGATGCTTTGAATGCAACCCGCGTTTAGCAGCTTGCTACTTGCTGCGAGGTAGTGAAAGCTTCCAGCCTCGAGGGATAGCTTGGGAAAGTAAGCCCTGAGGAGAGCGATCGTCAGTGAGAAGAGTGGTGGTTTTCAGAAGTGAATGCGCATTCCTCCACTCGCCGATACGCAATTCAGCTACTAGTAAATTGATGCCCTCGGCCCCATCCAGGTAACACTCAAAATTTTGCATCAAAATCCTGTTTCTTTTCTTCGTTCAGTTCTGTTGCTACAGCCTTGGATTATGAAACTTGAGTCTTCTTACTTCTTGAATGAAGACTAGACTTGGTTGCATTCATTACACGATTGTTTTCTAAGTTGTCGCAGAAAATGGACTCATGGATGCAGGCAAGAGAATCAGTAGATGGGGGATGCAGAGAACTCCTTTGACTCGAGGCGGTTACGCCGGAGGTGGCTAGCCGGGGAAGGTGGTGACGGCAGCGAGGTGAAAGTGGGTCTATTCAGGCCGGGAAACGGATCTGAAGCTGAAAAAACCGGAAACAAAACCAGTGATGCAAAAACCGGAAACAAGACCAGTGATGCAACAACCGGAAACAAGACCAGTGATGCAACAACCGGAAACAAAACCAATGACGCAAAAACCGAAAACAAAACCTCCGTTGCAAACCCCCCCAAATCTTAGAGCGGATACCGAGCGCGCCTGACAGGAGGCAAGGCTCAACATGAAAAGTGAAAGGCAACGAATTCTGTGCATGTGGAAAGAGAATGGCATGGTTCCATCAGATGCACAAAAGGTTTCGCTGACAGCACATTCCCAACATCATGTGTGGTTATGTGTTGTACACATTGCACACACTCACTATCATCTTATGTCTGTTTATTTTAAGTTATATATTATTGCAACTATGTTTTTCATGTCTGAGTATTGTGATCAGTGGTACATGCAATTGTGCGTACCTCTCTCTTTCTGGCATTTGTGATACGTATCAGAAACATGCTGGCCACATCTGTGTCCATTGTTGGTTGGTGATGTTGACCTGTGAGCCTTGTACTGTTGTGACTCATTGTTCTCGCAGAATGTTGTGGTAGAATGGCAAGAATCAGAAAAGAGTCATTTTCCAAATATTCAAAATTCTAGTTGAAATTTTGTCATTGCAAAGTGAGTGTGATTGTTTTGTCTGGAAGCAGTAAGCAGGGATTGTGTGCCCCGTGAAAGAGTGGGTTAGCTGTGCAGCTTTTTTGTCTGGACAGTGCTTGCCAACTTTCATGCAAGAGATGGATTCCATCTCTCACATACTTGTGCTGGTGTTTAATGTAAAATGAGGTCTTCTGGTTGCTGAAAGGAAAGATATCAAAACGCATATTCTATCATCTTGGAGAGAAACAGTGCAGCATTATGGCCATCATCCTCTAACAGGAAAATGCACTCTCTCAAATTCTCTCGTGACCATTTGTAGCCATACACTATATCTCCTAATGTATACACAAATTGGATATCTCTGTTCTCTTCAAAAATTCCAGGGCCTTTGTTACCTTCTATTCTTTGGCATCTTCTTCAGCTTGACAGTTGCAAAGCGTTGCCTTTCCTTCCAGTCAGCATTCCCCTCTCATTTGGTTGCGAATCTGGTACTCAATAGCCATGCATGTAGCTGTGTTCTGGAGCCAGGCCTCAATCCACAAACTGGCTGGCACTAATTTTCTCTTTCACATGGATTACTCTCCGGTTCTAGATTCCCATCTTTTGTGTTTGGATTCAGTTCATTGTCAACATAGAAATCATGTATGCTTTCATGGAAAGCATCAGAGGCAATTCAAGTAAAACATGTACATAGTTTCCATGGAATGTTCTACAATAGATTGTTTGGGTGCTGTTGTGACCTCCAGTTTCCCTGGAAGAAGCATGGTTGTATATGATTTTGGAATATACAAGAAAGCACAGAAAGAGTGTTCTTAGAGAAGCATGATTACTTCCTTGATTCAAAGTGTCAAGAAGTACAAAGTCAAAGAATGTGCATCAGGACTCAGTGAAGGTGTCTGGACTGCTCTTGTTTGACACTGTTAGAGCAAAAGTGCATAAAACCACTAGCAACCTCACACTCCTCTCCTTGGGATTCTTAGGTTAATTAACCCATCAAAGCTAAGATGGAAGCTTCATCCACACTCATCATGGTGGTACTAGAATTTCAAGTGTTTGAGGCTAATTATTTCTGCAATCTCTGGATTTTCAGTTTGCTGATTGAAAGTTTGTGTTGCATCAGTATGTAGTGGGACTGCATTTTAGAACTTTTTTTCCCTGACAAATGGACCTGAATGTGATAAAATGTAAGGCCAATCTTCATTATTTCTCGTGAAAGCCAGCTTTATCCAATTCTGAATGTATTGCATTAAGAACATTGAATATCACACAACAAAACCAAAACTATCACTTTCGATTACACAGAGTCTGGCACTCACCATTGAAGCAGCTGAAAGTTTGAGTTGTGATGCTGAAAACACAAAACCCTATTCCATGAAATATCACTGATACCAATTAAATTTGTCTTTAAACTCGGGCTGTATTGGTATTGTTAATGTTTTCTGAAAAAAACTGATACAGGATGGCCCATGGGTGTTCATTGATGCATTCATTTCTTCAATATTGCAGGCAGCACTGGTCTTTTCATGATTTCTCCTGCTCATCGTACCAGTCAGTCTCCGATACCCTTGTCGCCACCAGAGTTGATAGCAAAGCTGAACCACTTACTGGTCCAACACTTATTGAGAGTTGCCACCTCCAAGTTCTGAAAACAAGGTAAACTCACACATGTGACAGCTACAATTAAGCAAAATAGTAGTGCTCTCCAAAGAAAATTTGAGTCCTTTGTACAAAGTCCTCAAGCAATGGCCATGGGGGCTCAGTCAAGGCTTGTGGACATCACAGTTGGCTATTAAACCTGGCAGTGCCTAAACCAAGACAAATACCAGCATCATCCCTTTTCAGATGTGTAGATTATCCAACCATGTGGCCTAAAACGAAGCCCTAATCCATACGTTTTAGGTGGTATGTTCATTCCAAATCTTCAGGTCATCAGTTCTGCAATCTAAGGATCTCGATTGCACATCAAAAGCCAGTGCTCCATCACCAATCAATTGCAATTAAGGCCCATACTATGATCGAGAGACACCTTGAGACCAGTAAGAAGTATATCAGTACTTTCCCGTTCTTACAAGTAGCAGATACCATCTGCTATCTACTACTACCTATTTAGTTGCCTCCTTGAAACTACTGCACACAGGTTTGATAGCATCTTATTTATATTGTTGCACCCAACTGATTATAAAAGCCAAAACAAAACTGTTTTTTTCCACTACAGAAATACAAAAAGTAAGGTGTGAACTAAAGGAGTGACTATATCCATCAACCAGTCATAACAAAGTACATGAATGGAAAGCAGGTAAAAAATCAATACGAAAATAGATCCCGGCAATTTCCTGTGCATCATAACATTAGATTGCAATTGGCACCATGTAACACTTCCATGTGCCATAATTGATTGACTACAGACGTTGAATTGAACCATAAAAGCAGAAAGCAAATAGGATTGTCATTGGGCCATATAGAGTCAGCTCATGTGTCACTACATGACCAAAACTAGGTGTACACAGAAAACTGCTCCTGTCTTTCAACTTTTCCAGTCACACAAGAGCCTTGACACTAGACCCCTTTCTTTAAATGGAAAGCAAAACACTTATCAGATTAGATCTACAATTGTGAGAGGTTTACTGCTACTTTCCAGAAAGCGAATAGTCAAATATATGGCCAAACTTGCTCATGAAGATGCTGGCTCAACTGAAATGGGAAGAGTTTGAACTTCATGCAGGGTGCTATCTTCTACAGACTCATATTGCCAGGGATTGTAAGCAATGGATTTAAGCTCTTCAATGTCAATTTCTTTGCCAGAGTTTGCAGAGTCAATTGCCTGGCGGCGTGCTGTATATTTCCCATTGTATTCATAAATTTCAAGGTCTCCCCATGGGGTTGGAGAAATGTCCTTGGTCATCCTGAACCACCGTGGTGTGAACTCCTCATGCTTCCCCTCCCTCATACGCTTTTCAGACCTTTGCCTCTCCTCCATCCTGACCAAGACAATTCATTTCTATGAGATTGCACAGATAACTCCACAATATCTCTCATAAGTAGTGAGAAATGTCCATTCTTACGATTAACAAAAAATGAATGTTAAACACTCCATCAAGCCACAGAAAATTCCAACGAAGGAAAGACAAAACAGAGAACAAAGGACCAAGAAACAGAAACCAAAAGAGTACAAAAATAAAATAAAACACTAAAGCAATATGAACAACAGTGCCAGTCTCACACCTGTTCAGGCACAACAGTGGTGTCAGTTCCCTCAACCAAAAACAAACACCAGAAGAGTGACCATGGTCTTAACCTCAACACTGTCACTCCCAATGTATCAGACCATCACTTTAATCATGAATGGTAATGACTAGCTGCAATTACCCCACCACTGGGTTCACCAGCTGCCAATGGTGGGTGTATCTAAGTGTATAATATAATCTGCTTAAGACTTTGGGAAACATCTAATAAAAATCCACATCCTCAGTTTGACTTGCATCTTCTGAAGCATGAGTCATGATGTCAGCTGGCATTGACAACATGATAACAAAATTGCTGGTTCATTCAAAATAGAAAGGTATTTAGTGCTCATGTCCCATACTTTGACTCCCTTCACTTTGATGCAGGGTTTGCATTCTAGGACATTAGATCTCAGAAAGAAGATTTAGAAATAATTCCATATCACCCAGATAAAATCACAAAAATATGCTAAGAGATCAGAGGATTATGTACCGTGATTTTTCAGTGCCAGCCTTGCTCATGTCACCCAACTCCAAAGCATAGCGATCAGGGCGCAGTCGAGAATCAGAAGGAAGGAGTGCTTGTGGTGCAGTTTCAAAGCTATTGATCTTATGTGCAAAATAAGTGTACTGAAACTTATCCTGCTTAGGGCTGCCAGCTGCCTTCCACACCTGCACAAAACCAGCACATCCCCATCAACAAAGTGCAACAGCATGGAAAAAGTAAAAGACAAAGGACCATACATATGAGCACAAAAGGTAGGCAATGATATGTAAAATACACATCAACAAAACCTGAACCAAAAATCTGGTTAACACTGTAGACAATATAAGAAGTAGCAGGATTCTTGCAACTTTGACTTAATACTGTAGACAATGTCAATGTGATTGAACAGAAAACTCCACTGAAGAAGTAATGTAACCCTAAGAATGTTGTGTAAGTCAACACTAACCCAAGACAAATACAACAAAAAATTTAATTGGTCATAAGCTTGTGAGTGCCACCCAGAGAGCATCAGACCATGACCTTCATCATGAACAGCAGTACCTAGCTGCCATTACTCCCTTCAACTCCCAATGGTGGGTATAGATAGTTGTGTAATAGTAAGATTGAAACTAGGGCAGACAATTGTACGAAAATTTGCTTACTGGGTTTCTGTCACATTTTCAAAAGCAACAGGAAGATGCACTCATGATATCAGCTAGCACTCAGCAGGCATAGCTAATCAGAATCCTCATTTGAACTGCAAACAAGCTTGTGAGGGTAAGCTTCATTTAATTTTTAGCTTAACCCTGTACAAGCAAGCATCTGAGCCAAAGGCATAGAGAGGCCTAAATACAGGGTCATGATTGAGGCATCCTGCACCCTAAACATATTCTTTAGGCACACCACTGGTGACTACTTGGATGCAATACATCTAAATTAGATACTGGAAAAAATATCAAGGTGATACGAGAGAAAATCTGCACAACAAGGAAAGGTAACCAAACAAATATTGTGTCAATTCCAATCAAACCGAAACAAACAAAACAACAATCAATGTGTTCCTAACCTTGTGACTGTCACAAAGTATCATTATGAATAGTATTGTGAAGAAAGCAAAAACCATGAAATGAATCAAAGTGTGAAGAAGGCCAAAAGGGAAAGCAACAAAGATGAGAGATGTCAAGTGTGCAGATTTGAGAGATAGAGAGGAAAAGACCTCCTTAAGCTCCGTTCCAGGGAGGGGCTCTCCTTCCACATCACAAGGCTGGTAGCTCATGGATGTGTTCCACTTCCCAGTCACCATCAGTTGTGGTTCTTCATCCTTGCTATAGACATACCCATCAACCTCATAGCGTCCCTTTCTGCCATGAGAAGACATTTTCATAAATCCAGTTCCATAATGATGTGACCTAGTTCCCTATGAAGACTTGAACACCTTAATATCAGAACATCTCTTGTGGGGCTTGACTCATGGAAAAGAGGAAGGACTCAGAAACTAGCCAGGCCAAGAGACGACTAGGAAAAAAGTCAAGGCTTTACCCAAACCAACCACAAGGCTGGAAGTAGAGCACAACTTTGTCACCAGTAGTGAGATTAGTCAAGACCATGTCACCAGGGGAGTCAATCCATGTTCGCCCAAAGATCAGGTTGTGCACTTTAGACGGTGGAGGCACCAGGTCCAACACCTCCCCTGATTTCTTCAGAACAACTCTTGTCCTGCAATCCAAAAAATTTATCCACCACAATGTTATTACGATCTGTGCCACATCCTTGAATGGTCCCCTGCAGATGTGAGGAATTATAGCTAGGCTATGCTGGCACTGGGAAATGTTAAGATTGATCTCCCTCTCATCTCAGCAAATTATTGCCTGAGAATCATGTGTCAAATATCATATCTTGCTGACAGAAATTATGGTTTTATGAAACAGTCCCCTAATCGCTCTCATGTTCACATCTCTCACCCCATCATTTGAGACACTAGATCTGTCAAATTCATTTGAAAGACAGAAACTTGAATATCTGCTCAGAATACACACTCTCTACAAAATGTAACAAGCCATGGTAATTCAACCAGCCTTGCCAGGCCCATTGTGATAGAGTAAATGTCCTTGATGACCCAATTGACTAGGTTGCATTAAAACATCCTAAAGGGGCATCAAGCTATATTCTTAGGGCTTAGGTGGTGTTAAGACCAGGGTGAATAATGTCGTCATAGGAGATGCACCAAGACTTTCCCAAAGTCTAAAAGTTTCATACATACCGTCCAACAGGATAGACATCCACTGAGTTGCCCAGAAACTTTGTCTTCAGCTTTGATGTAACATCATAGGTGAAATGAGAGTTCTCTGCATGGCCTGAACTCATAGGCGGATGATGACTCACCTACACCAATACCAACAAGGCAATAATATTACTGGAAACCTCCAGAAAACATAATGATAAACTGCCCTGTAACTGAGCAGTCACTTAAACCAGAGATTACTGTCAGAGGCTTTTCATTGTTATCAGCAATCCCAATACAATTGAAAGAAGCTGCCTCATTCTGCAACTGACCTGCTCAGCAAGGAAGGTGACACCATTGTGGTTCACCATCTCATAAGTCTCTCCAAGTATAGGGTTGAAGGGCTTCCAAGTTCGCTGATATGCAGGGTACACTGACACTGCCCATGCAGCTGCAGAAGCAAACCCAGAAATAAATTCAACATCCCCAACTTGTAGAAGATCTGGTGGTGGTTTCTTGTGAATCTTCACCAAAAATCAACCTGTTCATTCTAAAAACAGATGGCAAAATGAGACAAGGAAACAATCAAAGTGGTTGCCTTCTGACATTGCATGTACACAACCAGAGGAGTCACATACCTGCATAGACCATCTTCACATATGGGTCTGGGCATTCATCAGCCATGTCCAAAAGATAAGAATATTCCATCAACTGCAAACAGATGCCTCACTCAACATTACACCAGTGTCAAAACTGGCCTCAGCCTCTGGATCCTAGTTGTAATCCAAATGAGAATCAACTTTTCATAAGAGTCTGCGCAACTGAAGTAGGTTTCTTTGTCAGAAGATCACAGAGAAAACTCCACAATCTCACTTTCAAGGTGACTGTTGTGCCACTTTCAGCAGAAGAAAAACTAGAAACAGCAAGACTGTCTGATATCATAACCTCTTGAGTGCCACTCACAAAGTATCAGACCATCACCTTCATACAGAATAGCAGTGACTAGCTGCCATGACTCCACATTGACTTTATCAGTCCAGGTGATAGTGGGTGTAGATAAGTGCATAAAGTCTGCCCAAAGGCAAAGAATTATACAAAATCTCCATCCTCAATTTTCTGTCACATTTTAGGAAGCAAAAGGAAAACTGAGTCAGGCTGTTGGCAAGCACTCTAAGAGACATAGCTAAGCAAAAAAATTAACTGGTATTCTTGTTCAAGCTGCCACAAGTTTGCAGGGGTAAGTTTAATGTCATTTCAGCTTGCCCTTGTACAAGATAAAAATTATCCACAGAATGTAATGTCAAAAGGTCAAACAACCAACCCAGTTCACATCTCCTGGGCACTCAAAAAGCTAGTTATCAACCTTTGCTGAAGCTCAGTGACATTTCTGTGCTCTAAGATGCCATACCTCAGCCATTTTCTGCAGCATTGTCATGGGTTCAAATATGATGACAGGCAGGGTCACCATGGAGGTTATATCAGATCCGATATACTTATGCATCATTTTCCAATAGCTCTCTCTATCCTGTTCCACCCAATCAACAAAAAGAACAAAGGTGTAAAACCAACAGGATATACATGACAGTGTTTTGAAAGTGACAGACTCAGCTCAGCAGCTAGCAGAACACTTCCTGTCAGATGTTGGATATGGCAGATGAGTGAGACAAGTTGAATTCACTTCCTCAGATCAGTGCACTAAACATCCTAATACACACAGTGAAAGAACCCAAAAAACACCAAAAAGGAGCTGAGAGTTTCACACATCTGTAGGTTGGACATCCCATATTTACAGTTCACAGTCAACTTGCTTGTCTTGAAAATAGTGAAACATAGAATTTGATTTCCGGTTCAATGAATAAATAGCTTAAAATTTTGGGAATAGGCTTCATTCTGTTGTCAATCAGATTTGCAGATACCCTACTTATCTTGAAATGAAAATCTCCAGTTTTTTCGCAGATTGAACTTCTTGGCCCATGCCAGTAAACTGCTGTCCTTGAACAACACGTCTCTGACAGGAAAGTGCCAGAAAAGATTCCTGAATAGTACCAGTCTCTAGCTTCAAGCAGGGATGGGGAAAATCTTACCTCTTGCTTGAACCTGCCTTTAATTGCCTCCTCTTCAACATCATCTTGACCCCCTTCCGGATTAACTACCTCCAGACCTTCGTATCCAAGCAAGCTGCAAAAGAAACCAAGATTGTTCAATACAGTGATGCACACCAAGCTTGCAAGCGTTGCTGATTACTCGTAGCAGAAGGCATTACAGTTTGCCATGGTCTATCCAAAAAAAACAGAAAAACAAGACCTGCAGGCAGAATGGTGAACCCTTGTTACACCAAAAAAAAGCCAAGGACCTAAGAACAAGCATATCCACAACATTTAGTGATTTCACTTGGTTCATCATATCAAATAACTCCTCATCCAACAAGAATCAAGCTTTACATGACTCAATAATTTAGAGCAAAGTCGAAATCAAGGTCCATGATGCTATGCTTCAACGACAAGAAAAGTATGGAAGCTGGGACAGGACATCATGAGCTGCTCAAGTGTCTTCCATGTCAATACGTTGTTGCAGCATCTAGAACAAAGGAAACAAGCCTTAAGCGCATCAAAGCAGCACAGGATCAGAGCTTTCCTCTCTTCACAAGAAAACCTCGCAGTCTTCTTCTCCACACAAACCAATTTAGGGTTGATTTTAGGCCCAAACAACAGTAAACTTTCACGGTCAAAAAATAAGGAGAACAATTTTCAGTTTGCAACAAGAAGAGCTGCTGCAAACTCTCGCTTTTACAGATCCTCATGCACACGCAAATAAGACTTCCATAACGACAGGAAAACACCGCCTTCATCCGAGACTAACAATTGAGAGATCCATAACAAAAAGCAAAGCCGATCCATACCAAAAGGAAGAAAGAAAAACTCGTGCCGTGCAGGTTTTCGTTCCAGTCACAAAACACGTCCCATCTATACTTCCCGGAGTAGAAGAAACACATCTGGAAAACCAAGAACGGAGACCCAGAATGGTGATCCAATTGTCCCCGAAGAAGAAAAATGCAGCATTGACATACCTGTTAACCTTGCTGTGCACTGCAAAACCGAAGTTGGAAAAGCCGGAGGTAAGCGCAGAGAGAAACCCTCCTCCTCCTCCTCCTCCTCCTCCTGTCTTTGCAGGATTACTCATGGCTGCTCGCCGCTCCTCCAAAGAAACACACAACTCTCACCGAAATCGCTATCACCCTCTCCCAGAAGAATCCTACTGAACACCAGAAAAAACGGAAACCCGAGAGATCCTCCGTCCACGTTTCTCTCCAGATTCTGCAGCTGCTACAAATCCCTAGCAGGAAAAAAAGGAGGAAGATTGGAGAGAGAAAAAATAAATTTGTATTCAACAAAAAGAATACGGAAAACACTGCCACAATAGCAGACACAATGAGGTCAGACAAAGCGAGAAGACGCCGCAGAAAGTGGAGAGCAGACGGCAGGAGCCAACGACGAAGCTCCTGGGCGATGGCAGAGAAAAAAAAAAGCTTAGAGAGCTTCACCCGCCAAGGCATTCGCCCTGTTTTCTCGTCTCTTTTCTATTATCCACTGGGTTATTCTTTTACCCAACGGTTTAAACCTATTACTATTAGACTAAATCGCCTACAGTCAAGAGACAGAATAAGAATCCAGCGGAGAAACTGGGCTGGGTAAATGGGGTAAATCCTAGGTCTCTAGTTTTTACCTAGCTCGTTTTGCTATTTTCCACTGGGCAAATACTTTAGACCAACGGTTTTCACTTATATCCATTAGACTAAACTTCCTACCGTCAGGAAACAGAATAAGAATCCAGCGGAAACACGGACGAAACTGGGCTGGGTACATGGTGTACGTGGGTAATCCGGGGTTATGCAGTCTTCACCTGGGTTAGGTGTAATGGGTGAAGGGTAAGTAGCAGTCTAGACTAGGCACCTAGTCTAGTGTAAAGGTTAGGTGTAGGTACTAGGAGTCTACCAGAAGCCTCCTTCCAGGGTGTTCCAGCAAGGTGCCACTTAGCAAGGTACAGCCATAACGTGGCCCCTAGGTCAGGAGAGTTCCCGCATAGGCTGCACTAGACATTCTGTCCTACACATTCTGCACTCGACATTTTGTCCTACACATTCTGCACTAGGCATTCTGTCCTAGACATTCTGCACTAGAACATTGCTTGGAATGTCATTGGAAATGTTCTCTAAAGTTTTTTTTTGTAAACCTATGTTAGGTTTTGCACTTGTCATTGAAATTCGGCGCTAAATAATTATCAAGAAATTTTATTTTATTTTTAAAACTAATTAGGCATTTCAAGCCATTAGAATTTAGGTTATTATCACTTATGAGTCATGATGACTCTACTACATATATTCAAAATGTATGTGGGACCTTGTATATTTATTTATATTTAATGATTGAGAAATTTCAAAATATTTAAAATTAGGCCTTTTGGACCCATCATTTGAAATAAACTAAATAAATAAGATGTTGTAAATAGACGATGAATTCAAAATCCTTCCTTCCTTAGACTAAATCAATCCAATTTTTTAATTTTTTTTTCCTAGTATTTTCAAATTTTAATGACAAAACAAAGCGACAAACAAACAAACCCAAAAAAAACTTTCCATAATAAATAAATGTTGGATGTACTTTTTCATGAAAGCCTTTTTGAAGGTGGGTTGTTGGCTTTACCCATAGGGAAGAGAATACGCATTGGCTTGAACTTGACTCGACGTGCAAATGACATTTAAAATATTATGTGTTCAGATGATGGATGTACATCTTTGGTAGAGGTGCATGCATTTAGATGAGAAGTTGGGCATCTGATCAGGATATCTGCCCAACTTCTCATCTAAATGCATGCACCTCTATATATATATATTTGAAGTGATATCCTTATTTTTGGATATCAAAATAATGATATCCAATCATAACATATCCAGACAATTGTTTTTTTTTTAAAATATGATACCCATGGCAAATATTAAATCCATGTTCGAATATGGATATGAGAGGGATTCAGATTTAGGGTGTACATTGTTAGCGGGATCAAAACAAAATTGTGGGCATTAATGTAGGTTGTTACAAGGGAAAAAAATTGTTGTGGGTGTTGCCATTAGACCTAAAAAACCAAAAACCTTAAATCTAGAATAAACTGGGGTTTGAGTTCAACTCAAGCCCCACTTTTTCTTTTCTCCTTGTCCTTGTGTTCTATTTTCCTCTCGCATTCTATTTTCTTCTCCTCACACTTTGGTTTCCTTGTTGAATTGTTGCTTTCCTCTTTGTGCTATCTTATTGTTATTTTCTTCGCTTTGTTGCTTTCCTTTTTGTGTCACACTACTGCTATTTTCTTTAGCAATTTGTTCTCCTCTTCACATTGTGCTGCTATTTTCTTTTTCACATTGTTGATGCTCTATTTTTTGCACCGCTACTCTTCTCTTCATGCTATTGTTGTTTTCTTCTTTGTAGTATTGTTCTCCTCATCGCATTATTACTTTCTTCTTTGCATTACTATTCTCCTTGTTGTGTTGCTGCTCTTTTTTTTTACATTGTTTGGCTTTCCTCTTCATGTTGTTTATTTTTTCTTCACATTGTTTGGCTCTCCTCTTCACATTGTTGTTCTCCTTTTCGATTGTTCTTATATTTTAGGTACAAGGTTCTTCACATTGCTACCTTCCTTTTCATGCAATTTTGTTGTCCTCTTTGAACTATTATTGTTAGTGTGTTGTAATCCATTGAAGAATCTTGTACTACCCCCATGCATTCCTTCTTGTAGGAATTGGGAGTGGTTAAGAATCAATAATGGAAAACTTGTATTTTTTCAGTAAGTATTTTTCCTTTTGCTTGTTTCATTTTTAATTTTTTTTATCTCATGTCTTTTTTTCTTTTTTTTTAATTTATAATTTGGCTTTTGATTTGTGGTGCAAGGCTTGTTATAAATTGTTTTGGGGACAAACTTAAACCCTTGTACTTTTGACCATTTTATCTTTGCTTATTTGTTTTGCAATATTCTTTTTTTGCTTGCTTGTAAATGCTTTGTAATTTTTTATCTTTGCTTGCTTATAAATGTTTTGCATCATATTTAGTTGTGCATAGGAGTAGTATCATCACATCACACAACAAAACCTTATATTTGTTTCCTTAGCTTTCTATCATTTGGCCTTATATAACAATTGTGAAAGATGGAAAGGTCAAATGAATTCAATAATTAGACAATGCAAATTGAAATATATATAATATGCATAAATGATGAAATTGAAATTAATCAAGTAAGGGAAGAAAGAGAAAATCCAAGTCTACAAACTAAAGTAAGTAGAGCATCAAGAGAATTTGATGAAAAGAAAATTAAATAAAGTTTGTTGCAAATTCAAATTAAAAAATGTCATAATATAAATGTATTTTGTTGGTTTTTTTATTGTGTTAATGATAATTTCAAAATAAACTTGGATGTTCCTCAGATGATGCATTATTTATTGTGTCATTTTCAACTTGTTATTTATGTGAATTCAAGAAAACATTTAAAGAAAGGTAGGGTAACATATTATAAAACAAGTGGCATAACATGTGTACAAAAGCATCTTGATGCAGATCATTCAACAATTTATAAAAGGTTTCAAGAAGAAATTAATAATCAAGGGAAATAAAATGTTGATAGACAATCTGCAAAAAAAAGGTTTCATATTTCTAATTCATCCATATCTTGATTTTTTGCTTCAAAAGATCCCTTCATGAAGGATGATGTGGAGCAAATGATGTTTGTGGAAAATCTTGCACTTTTAATAATGAAAAATCATTCGTTTTTGTAATTTGTGGAAGGTGTGTGGTTAAAACATTTAATGTTACAATTATGTCCTCATGTGCAATTCCTTCTTCAAAAATTATTTTGAAACACTATTTTGCCTAAATTGGTGGAAAAAACTAAGGAAACATATGTTTTGCCTTTGCTAAATGATTATAGTTGTGCTACCACCAATTTTGATTTATGGATGTCCAAGGGTGCACATGATGTGTTTGTTTTGGTCATAATTTTTTTAGGATTTGATTGGAAGCCAAAACATGTTATTCTTGGTTTGTTTGACACTGTTGAAACTATAGGACAAGTATTGGCTAAAAATCTTATTGAACTTATGTTTATGGCTTGAAAAATAAGATCATGGCATATGTGAAGAATGAGGGTTCAAACTTAAATACATTGACCAATGTTTTGAAGTATGTTGTTAAATTTGAAATTTTAGGTTTGAAAGAAAGTTTTCAGCAAACTTGTTTTGGTCATGTTTTTTCCAAAACATGCCAATATGCCACAATTGATGACAAAGTTTGTAAGAACTTGAAATATGTGTCTAATAAATATGCCTAAGCAAATTTGTAGAAATGCATTACTTGGCCAAAAAAATATGGTAAAGATCATTAAAAATGGAACAAAGCTTGCATTGAAGTTGGTTTGAAACCAAAGAAACTAAACACTCTAGTGAAAATGAGGTTAGTTTTGTTTTCAGACATTTAATTTTTTGCTCCATTTTTTCAAGTTTATTGTTTCTATTTTATCTTAATTGTAAGTTTTTTCTATTGATCTTTGATCTACTTTTGCAAGTTTGCGAGTAGAATCATCCTATTTCAAGAGTCATTATAATTCAGGGTAGCAATTGTCGACAAACTGTAATGAAGGTTAGTGGTTGTTTCCTTCCACCTTTAACTTGGCACGTATCTCAAATAATTGTTGATGTTTTGTTTTCAATTACAAGTGCTTGTGTGTTGAACCGATCTCATAGGCATTAGTTACTTTCCAATGCTTTGAATGTAATAATCAATATGAGCCTGAATTTTTTTTTTAATTTAGAATTTCACTTAACTTGCAGGACTTAATTGATGATGATTATAGGGCAGCCCATGAATTATCATTGTTTGCATCTAACATTAAAAGAGAAGTATGTGGTGTTTTAGATGGTGTTATTTCATTATTTAAAATTATGAAAAAAATAAATCACATAACATGTTGTCCCTAATGTTAGACCTTAGATTTAAAAGTCTGAGGTTGATTTCATCTCTTATTAGTGGAGAGCAAGTTGTTTCCATTGTGAAAGAATATGACCAATAATGTTTATTTCCTATGTTTTTGAGATGCTACCACA
>Ga0209208_10001491_pt1 | contig 33119 bp, 30 predicted proteins | sample S1TSphfallax_3_FD_187694 | JGI IMG/M metagenome (GOLD analysis project Ga0209208, IMG submission 187694) | Host-associated microbial communities from peat moss isolated from Minnesota, USA - S1T2_Fd - Sphagnum fallax MG (SPAdes) (version 2) | ecosystem: Host-associated > Plants > Peat moss >...
CTTTATGTATACTTGAACCCAAATTTAAAGGGAAACCTTAGTTTAGTACAACCTATTTTAAATGTAAATTGTAACCTAGGACAAATTAATTGAAGGATAAACCTAAGAGCAAGATGTGTACAAGTGGCAAGGAACCTTAAAAATTGTACACTAAAGTCAATTTAGATCTAAACCTTAATCCATTATAGACCTAGATTAAGCTATGAACATATATAAATGTAAACCTTAATCAATTACAAACCTAGATGTAGTTGTGAATTTATATAAACGTAAACCCTAATCCATTATAGCCATAGATTTATCACAAACTTAATTTAAACCCTAATTTTGTATAGCTCAACACACCTATTATGAAGGTGATTAGTTATCATGGGTTGTTATATAATGTTGTTTAGTTTTGATGTTGAAGCGCTTTTCTTCTAGCATCTTGTCTTGTTTATAATCTACAAGTTTTGTGACATTTACAGTAGTTTGATTTTTGCCACGTTTGCTATTTTTTTTCCATTCATTCATTTGTTTGAACTTTGAATTTTTGAGTTGTTGAAGTCCTTTCATGAATTTTTGTTTGTACTTTGGCACACCATAGCACACCAAAGATTTATAAGTGTTCCATAACTACATTGAGTTTTAGTTTCATGAAATTTTTAGTCTCTTATGTATATTACAATGCAAAATATAAGTAAATTTTCTATTTGTTGTGCATATTACAATGTGTAGTGTACAAGCAATTTGTTTTGTTTATAATAAAGTTTTTTTTCGAAAGTTTTTGAATTGTGTTATATGGTTCAACTAATACCTAGCCCAAGCAAGAAAAGAATTGCACCTATGAAAGTTGTTGGCATCATTGTGCAACAAAAAGTGCTTAGTGTTTGTTTCGAAGGTTATATTGTCAGTAGGTATAGGTTTGCAAATGATGTTCCTAGAAATGGGTTAAAATATATCCATTGTGATTGGGTAGATCCAATTGGATACCTGATAATAATTCCAATTTTAGGGTCTAGTTTTGTTTGTACCTTTTCCCCTTGTTTGAATGTGAGGTCCTTCATATGAATGTTCAATTTTAAGGTCATTTTCATAAATAGGTTTGAAAGAGGAGATTGGGGATTTGTATTAAAAGTTGGGGCTATTGTTGTTATTAAACAAATTGACCTTTTGTCCTTACACATTTTGTACAAGGTTTCACACAAAGGGAAAATTTATAAAAGTTAAACACCATGGAGTTAATGGTCATTGGGATATATGGTCAACCTACCAAGATTTTTATCTTGGTTACAAATGGGTTGGGCTATAATAATGCACATGCGTTGTCATTTTATCATGAATTTTATGCACAATACATGCAGTTGATTAAGTTGTATAATATTGGCAGCCTTGTAACAATGTTGGTCAAAAACATTGGAAGCTATTCATTTGGTGAATATTAGTTGGTAATTAAACATCTTTGTGATTCTTGCTCTTTATGCTACAATTGTTAAAAGGTTGATTGAAATCCACAACAAGATGACAAAGGTCCAAATTTCGTAACCAACTTTAAGGTATGTTGAAATTTGAATTACTTGTGTGTTCAAAATTTTCTTATTAGAAAATTAAAATAATGAAATGAATTATGAATGTTGATTCCATGGATTTTAATGTTATGATTGCAAGTTGTGAGGACATTGATAATCCTAGTTGATGTAAATTACTTCAAGAACATTTGTGAAAAATGTCATTTCCCATCTCTCACAAATAAATATGCTAATAATTATTGCCAAGTTTGTAAGTGTATTATTTCTACATAATTTTAACCTCACATTGCTTGCAAAATCAAGTAGGTCAATGGTGAAGAATTTGACTACACATTGTGTGACCCACGGATTAAGTCATTACTTGGACACAAGCTCATCAATTTTCAAATCAAAACAAGGTTTTTTCCTTCACTTATTTAAAGAAAAGAAACCTAAAGGAAAAAATTTCTTAAGTCTCTCATAACAGAGGTGATGAATTAATCTAACTTGAAAAAAGATAGAACAAAAGAAAAGTGCAAAAACAAGAAATGGACAAGAAAAAAATTCCAAAGGAAAAAGTGAAGAGGTAGAAGAAATTTGTAGTTCAAATTAGTAGGTACAAATAATAGTTTAATCAAAGGATCACATTTTGAAACGTAGTTTGTACAGTTTGACATATTATTCTTTTTGTGCAGAAGAATTTATTTTACATATTTTTGTATGTACATAGTATACTAATTTTAGAAAAGTTGCAACTTGAACTTGCAATTGAAACTTGAATATGTATTTATTATAATTTTTTTTGTAGTTGGAACTTTGTTTGAATATGTAATGTTTTGGTATTGAATCAAAGCTTGGATTCAAGAACTTATTTTGAAGAACTTACAACTAGATTTGAATTTGATTTGAATTTTCTCTTGCACTTGCATAATGGGCATGCTTTTTAACTAGGATTGATTGGGGTATTTTGGGATTTATTTATGTGACTTAATCAAATACAAATTAAACCTTCTCATCAACAAGGAAAATTCAAATGATTTATATATTTAAATATTAATATTTTAAAATATTGAAAGCTATAACTTATTTTGGAGTTGGAACTTTGTTTGAATCTATAACTTCTTGTGGGAATTTTGATGAAATATGTGATTCGATGATTTAAGAACTTGTTTTGAAAAACTTGCAACTTGATTTGAAAGTCAAACCTTGTCATTGATAGTGAAAATTCAAAGTATTAATAAATATTTTAAAAATTCAAATTTTTTGATAAACAAGTAATTTATATAATTAAATAATTTTAAATAATTTTGGACCTATTTAAATAAAATTAAAATAAAAGAATTGAATTAAAATTGGAAAAAATATTTTCCACGTATAAATAAATAAATTATTTATAAGAACTGAAAATAAAATAAAATATTAATAAAACATAATTTATGAAATATGTTTTGAAATAAAAGTTTTAAATTTATTTGACAAACATAAATAGAAATTTTTTTAAATTTAAATTCAATTGAAGATTTTAATATTTTAAAGTAAAATTCAAAATTGATCCCAAAAATTAATTTTAATTGAAAAACTTAAGTGGACTACAAATATTAAAGTGAAATTAGGTAAACTTTTAATTTTTTTTTTTGGGACAATTTAGATTGATTTCAATATTCATTTGGTTTACTATCAATTTGCAAAGATAATTTTCACATAATTTTCAAAACTCAAAGTTCAAAATAATCAAATTGAAATTTGGAAATAACATATAATGAAAATAGATATTGAATTAGCCAAACATGGTTTGCAACAAGTTCAAAATTTGGATTATATAAGAGATTGTTTATTTGATTCAATAGCATATTTATTAAATTATTCAATGAGTTTAAAATTAATCTGAAAAAATAACGTGTTATTTAAAATAATGTTTCACAATTGGTACACTTCAAACACTAGAGTATCAACAATGTGAATTAAATCCAAAATTTTCGCATGATTTACATCATGGAGAACTAACAAATGAAGTTACTTATATATAAAAAATGTCATTACATGTTTTCAAAGGAGGATTGTGGGGTAATTTCATTACATATATTGGATATCAAAATATTTACAATGTCCAATTCATATTTGGAACACAAATAATTGTTGAATTATGATGAAAAGAGGGGAATGAAAATGTAAGCCATTTTTAAACATATTATATGTAAACAACATTTTTGAACCTACTATAACATGTGATCCCATGATAAATTCTTCAAATATTCACACTTGTGATGCATATGACACAAAAAGTTTTAAATCATAATGTGAATAATGAAAATAATGAGGTTCAACATCAATGAAAAAGGTTTAGTTGGAATTTTTGAATTAAATAAAAATTTGGTAAAAATAATAAAATTCGTCATGAATGGTTACCACAAGATATTGCATTAGTTTTTTATTATGAATTAACCATATTTAGGTTTAAACACATCACAAATTAAATGCCATCTTAAGCATCCTAAATGCATATCCCAATAAAATAATGTTCATGAAATTCATCTTTTTCAACAAAAAAACCAAAAAACCATGAAAATATTATGGATTTTCTCCAAATGTTTCATTTAATTCACCAATTCTTCCACCTACTATTCAACGTGGGAGATTAGAAAAATGTCAAAAAAAAATTAAAATGATGGCAATCAAATGGTGGTAATCAAATGTAATGTCAAATGTGATAATATTGTTAAAGACAATCTTATTGATTTAACATTTGTAAAAAAATTCAAATCCTATTTTATTTTTAAATAACTCCAATTGAAAACATACATAATATTAAAGATCATTTCATTGGTCCTACGAGTAAAAATAATCCACATCATGTTTTAAATAAAATAGAAACAAATATGGGTTGTGATTTTCTTAACAAAAATGTTTTAAAACCATTCAATGGAACTAGTAGAAATGAAAAACATTTTAATAATTTTGTCTCATTGGTGAAAGAAAATCCAACTTCAACAACCCAAAAAAAACCTTGACCAAAAAAATGAAGACAAAAATATTATTAAATCTAAAAAAGATATTGAAGACATTGCTAAACATGCATGTAATTATTGTAAAACATTATGTTTCACATTTCAATTTTTTTTTGTTTCTAAATTATATTTTCAAAAAACATTTAATGATTTAAAAAATAAAAAATAAAAGATCTAAGATTCATATGTAATTCTTGTCAAAAGAAAATTGATTGCAGCAAACAATTGAACATGACTTTACATGAACATATTACAAATAATCAATCAAACTTTAAGTTTGTTCCAATTTAAAATAAAATTGAAGAATGTTTGATTACACCACATCTTGCATTCACAAAAATATTCCAACTAAAACGATATGGACAATATGGAATGCTTGGAAGCATTATTAATTTTCCAACAAATTTAAATTTGGTACAAACTATATTACTTCAATTGTTATATAATGATAGTTCAATTGCAATATTTTTGAAAAAACAATCATAATACAAATTCATATACATGTCAAGTTATGTTTGTTTTAACATAATGATATAGCCTTTATAAGAAATTTGTTAAACTCCATTATATATATATAATTCCATTAGACCAAACTGGCAAAATTTAGTGGAATTAGCAAATACAAATGAAACTATAAATTTTTTAAAAAACACAATTGATGCAAAATTGGAAATAGAAAACCAAACATGTTTGAAGAGGTAGTTGTTGAAGATTGCACAAACACATTAATGCAAAATATTTTAAGTCATGAATGTGTTATTAATGACAATGACAAGTTAATAATAACAGCTATTGGAACACGATCTCAACCTCTCATATTATTTTGTGAAGCACATTCTAAATAATATAATTTTCCAATGGGCATCTAAAATCGTCATTTACATGTATTTATCAAAAGATTCTGCAAGCAAAATTAATTAATATAAATAGAAAGTTTGCATATCATATAAGTAATATATTTTTTAAAACAATCAAAAGTTTAATTCATATTATCTTATGCATGGATTCATATTCGTAAAGCAAAATTGTTAGACCATGTTTTAAAAATTAATGATGTTTCAACTAAATTGAATCTAAATAAAATAGTGAAATAAAATTTAAGATATAAAGAATTGAATCTCATAAGAACATCTCCAAATTATTTGGATCACCTTTGTAAAGATGTGTTGGCAATGATTAAGCAATTTGGCCCATTAACATTCTTCATGACATTCACAATAGGTGTAAACAATTGGTCAATTCTTGTAAAGACATTAAAAGAATAATATGATTAATACATTGGTGAAAATTTAAGATTAAAAAAATGATTTATTAAATGAACATAAAATGAATATAAGTTTTCATAAATTTATTTGAATATTGATTTGATATTTGGTAAGGTGAAAGATTATTTTTTCATAACTGAATTTCAATCGGCATGTTTGCTTCATGATCATGGATTATTTTGGGTACAAAATGCTCCTCCATTTGGTGTTTCAAGAAATGTAGAAATTGAATGTTTTGTAGATAAATATTTAACAACTGATCAAATAACTTTTTCAAATGAAAAATTGAATATACAAATACATTAACATAAAAAACATGTAAAAAACATTTCAACCAATTTGTCGATTTCAGTATCCAAACCCACTAATGAAAAATACAAAAATATTATTGCCCTTAGATGAACAAGGTCGTATGCCAAACCATGGTGAAATTAGTATTAAAATTTATAAAAAAATTGTCAACATGGGATTAAGTGAAGATATTTTTTTTGAACAAATTTTATTAGATTTAAAAATAGATGAAAAACATATATTTTTGGATTACAATATAGAATACAAAAACTAATTTTTAATTTAGACGAAAATTGAATGATATATGAACAAATCTATTTGGCATACATGCAAGACCCTTGTGGGGAGCAAAAATAGATGCACAATATATTTTAAATCCATATGTAACAAGATCATATCGTATTTTTTATTTAATAAAAATAGATAAATTTAGGAAAATTTTAAATTCACACCTTTTTTGGTTAAATTCACACCCTTTCTTTGCGTCGTGGTCAAGAAACGCGGCAGACCTGCAAGCTCTAAGAACAAGACAAGCATGACCAAGGTGTGAATTTAACCAAAAAAGGTGTGAATTTAAAATTTTCCTAAATTTATAAATCTATAAATGAAAATCATATAAACAAGTGTAAAAACAAAGAAAAAAAAACATTTGAACACGTGAAAAGTTAGGAAATGCATTTTTAAATGCACAACAAATGTCATCACAAGTTGTACATATAGCATTATCCATACCATTATACCATTTGACAAAATCATTTCAATTTATAAACACATGTCAATAACAAGATAAAACATTTGTATTATTACAACAAAAAATAATACAAGACTTGTCTCCAAATTCCACAAAAATCCATTGTAAATCATTAGTGGATTAGTATATCAATTGAAATGAAGGATTAATTATTATTTTTGTTTAATAAAATTTGTAGTTAATTATGATATAAAACTAAATAAAAGACGCATTAAAAAATAAATTTGTTGGGTTTCATTCAATCAATATAAAGATCCATAAAATTATTTTTAAAAATATTGTTTCTATTTAAACCATTTAAAAAGATGGAACCCAATTTGCAAAATAATTATGATTCAAAGATGTTTATATAAAACAAAAAAAAATGATATAGAAAAATTTTCATATAATTTTAACCCATCCAATAATTTTGATATTGAATGGGACAACTTAGAATCACAAATTTAAAAATACACAAAAAATTGTCAAACAAATTGATGGGAAATTTTATTTTCCAATGAAATAATTGATAATGCAAGTAATCCACATAAAAATATATTATTCACCAATACCAAAAAAATTGAACCATATGATGTATCATATGAAAATTTTGCAAAATCAAAAAATAAAAATGTTGAAAATAAATTGTTAATGCATAATTTTTATAACAAATAGATGAATTCATGACATACAAAAAAATTTCCTCACATATGACCCTTATAATGAAATTACTTTAACTAATCTAAAATCATTAACATGGAACGAACCTATTTCATTTTAAAGGTTTAATAATGATTTAAGGCAGTGAATTACACCCCACTTTTGTATTAATGTAAGCAAACATTACATTTGTTGTGCCTCCTATTTGTGGCACCCACATTTCAATAGCCTTTTGGACCTCCTATTTTCCTTTTCCTTTTGTTTACATTTAAAATTTTCATTTGTTGTCACCTTGGCCATTGTTTTTGATCACATAATGTTCAAATACTCTTTCAAAAGTGAACACATGGGACATGCTATAATCAACTAATGATTGGACTTTCCTCTCATTTGTCTTACAAGTAAATGGGGTGGCAATAATTTGTGAAGGGACACGGCCAAAGAGTGTTAAACCTAAAGAACTTTGTTTTTTGTTTTTTGTTTTTTGTTTTTTGTTTTTTTGTATTAAAGGGTCTTCTAGGTCTACTACTAGTGTAATAATATTTTTTGGTCCTTCCACTTGTGTTGCAATAAGGTTATGTGGCATGTCCACATAATAATAAGGCTTTTTAATCTTGTTCATCAATTGTGTTTGTATTTTCAAATGTAATTGGTATGTTAAGGAACTTGTTTGTTATTGACCTTTCACCCCATTATTGATTTTCTTTTCTTTCAAATTTTGAATTATAATGTTTATAGGTTGTGCCATGTACATTTTTACATGGCTGATTTTTTTATCCATAGCTTTTGGATTTAGTGGTTAAATCCCTATAACCTTAAACTTAGATCTAATTTTTCTTTTGACAATCCTTGGTCTAACACCTTATTTACCCACCTACCCAACATGATATTGTTTGGTTCATTATAATCATTTTTTTACCATGACCCCATCTTTCTCCTTTTCGAATGTAGTTTTGAATGTTTTGAAACATGAAACATCCAAGGGTTGTAGAACATGTCAAATATTTGATGGTAAAATAACCATGTTTGAACCAAATTGATGGGCTTGTTCTATTGTTTGTAGAATAACATGTGATCCATGCCCATCTAGAATTAGTGGATGAGAATTGGTAAAGAAATCCCATTAAGAATTGACCTCTTGAGAATACTTAGGAACTTTTTAACAAAAATGTTGTCATTTAAGCCTTTTTTTGCATTGCCATACATGTGCTTGGTTTATAGTTTTTGATGTAATTTTTGCTTAGTCTTTCACCCCTAAAATACAAAATGTTAGTAAAAATCTTCTTGCACATTAATTACACAATTCATAGTGAACCATTCCTTAGATTTTCAAACAATGTTATAAACTTGTTGTGAACCACCCTTTGCCCTTGCTTGTTTGCTTACTTGAATTTTTGTTTCATCATTATTTCATATGTGATATGTTGGGTAATTTTTTTTGTTGTATAGAAGTTGCAAATTGTTATAAAATGTTTGGCAAGATTGTTGATTTAATCCTTGTGCTTTACATACCTTCAATCCTTTTGCTTGACGAATAGACAGATTTAGACAGTGCCATTTAAACCAATACCACCAACTATCCTATGGAACCTCATTTTGAAATGGTGTTGGTCTAGTTTGGTGATTTCTATTACCTTTAGTTTTAATTGTTGTATGATAATTGATAAACCTACTTTTTGCTTAGCCAAAATCCAAGTAAGTACTACAACATTTTCTTTTATTGTTAATACTCCTTTTACCCCAACGTTCTTCATTCATGTTTTGCCATTTAAATGGTTACATAAGGAGCTTAAAGGTATGCTCCATAACCTACTTGCTTTCCTCAATGTGGTGTTGTTACTTTCTATTGCATCCATTGTTTTCTCAAATGCTTCGTCTATCCACTTCCCTTTCCCATTCACTAATAAGATTCTATAAACCCTTGGAAGCTTACATATGGGGTTTGACCTTGGTAGGATGTTTTTTTTGTTGTTGTTTGGTTGTTTGTTTAGTGCCAGTCCTCTTTGTCTTTTGCAAGGCATATTAACATCATGGATTCCCCCTCCCGCTTTGTCCTAGCTTCAAGCTAGTGGGTGGAGTAAGCTTTGCCCCTATAAAAGGTACATTTTTATTCTTGTTGTAATCTACTCAAGAAAACAAAACAATGTTAATGTTGGATATGTTTGATATGCATGCCACACTATAATGTTAAATCTAAAGTACAATTTGTAAAAAAATGAGAAATCTTCCCAAACCAAATTGTGATATGTTGTTGTGTAGGTTGTGGGAATACATTTCATTAACATGGAGTTTGAACTTGTTGGAACTTGTCCCTTTTTGAATTACTAGGTAGAAAAGATGAGACTAGTTACAAACTTGGAGACCCAACGATTATAAAAAGTATTGGTTATACTTTTCATTGTAAATCTTGTTCAAAACTTCAATCCCTATGTCATTTTCGCCTTTCATTTCCATTTTTAACCCGAGGGGCATTTAGTATAAAGTTTGGAATTTATGTGCATCAAATGACCATTTTTAAAAGGGGTATTACATAATTGTTCAACCTATTTTTTATCACCTTATTATTATTTAATTTTCTTATATACATACTAAAATCACCTTGTATTAATTATAATTCATTATTTCATATTAGTACATAACTTATATTATAATTAAACTAATTATTTGAATAAAATGTACACTTTTAAAAAACTAGTTACTTTATTATTAATATGTTTCAATATATTTCACCCTATATTTTAACTCACATATTATTATTATTATTTTATTAGTGCCCCCTCCCCCCCTTGCAAGATTTTTTATTCCTCTCCCTTACCTTTCAAATCTTATTACAAATCTTCTATGTTAATTTTTCGCAGTTCTACATCTTTGATCAAATCTAATGACAATTTTTCTATGATTACTTCTATAAATTTTGCAATTGTAATCAATGTTTGATTACAATTGCATTATGTTTACTTGTTGCACTTTTGCATCTTTAGTCAGATTTGATTTCAACTCTTTTATGGTTACTTGTTTCACTTTTACATCTCTAGTCATATCTAATTACATTCTTCTTATGGTTACTTCTTGCACCAGTCTATTGTCATTTATTTTATATTTCAAAACTTTTAAACTAAAGTTTAACCTTCCTAAAAAATATTGGAATATTTCAAATTTAATTTTGCTTCTAGAAATGACATGCTGAGGAAAGCGATGTAAAACAAGCATAAATTATGAGTTATATTGAGGTTTGCCCAAATGCTTGAAAATATTTTACAAATTTTAAGAGGAAAAATGTGCATACAATTGAAAGGAATTTGCAAAGTATGAGCTTTAAGTGGTTCATTAATGTCCAATGTTTAGTATCCTAAGTTAGGGTTTCTTTTTGTTGATGATAATTTATGAGTTCATGATTAGACTTTTAAAACATTATTAGATTTGTGCTTAGTTGCCTCGGTTTAAGGGGATAACTTATGTTCAATAGGACAACCCATGTGTCTAATACTAAACAAATTTTATGTCAATTTTTCGTATTGTATATAAAACTGCCCCAAAACACCCAAAACACTAAACAACCCCAAAAAAAGAAAACCCCCCTTTCAACCTTTTCCTCATTTAATGAACACTCAACCCCCAACATTACACAGTAATTTTACAAATGTTCAATGACTTTGCAAAATTGAACCTCAACAACCCCCAACACCAAACAATAACAAACCTCTCCCCTCTCCGACATGTTCATGATTTATAATCATTTTTATTCTCAATTGTGTTCACAAAACCTCCAATGACTACTAAACATTACAAGACAATGAAATGGGCGAGAATTATGAATGCCCCTTCAGTAAACTCCTCTAAATGGGCCCTCCTCTAAACTAAACTAATGGGGCGTTCATTGGTAGGCGTGCGTGGGGGTGTTGAGCGTGTCTACCCTAGCGTTACTGTTTGTGTGATTGTGCGGGAAGATTTCCCAGTCGCGCCAATTCCGCAGCGCCCAAATGCAGCCACAAATCCAGGGATGGCACGTTGGATTGTGTCCGGCTGCGTTTTGTCGCCAAATCCAGCTGAACCCTACTTACCCATTCCCAGCCTCCTCGCTACTACATAGTTTTTTTTACTGATATTTTTTCACGGATTTGTTTTGAAGAAGGAAAAGGATTTTTGTTGTTGGTGGTAGCCTAGCGGCTTTTTTTTCTATCCCGCTGCTGCAGCGGTGATTGTAGATAAGTGGGTGTTGTCAATATGGCAGATGGAGCGCTGCAGGGGGCGGCTGCTGCTGCTGCTGCTGCTGCTGTATCATCATACAGAATTTGCGGCTGCTAATTTTATTTGCATCATGTAAGAGTCATCATCATCCATGACCTTAAGATTCTTCAGAAGGGAGATTTTTTTTTTTTTGAGATGTCCCTGCCACTAAGTTCGAGATTTTTTTTTGGTTTTTTGGTGGGATGGGGAGGAATGTTTGAAAGGAATTAAGTTGTGGGGAGCTGGGATTTCATGAGGTTGCCCTTAATTTGGTCTGAGGAAGATTTGCAATTTCACAATTGCTGCCATAATTGCAACAGTTTGCTTATGCAATCTTAGACAGAATCTAGCTAGCTAGGTAACAGCAGCAGCAGCAGCAGCATGATCTCCAGTTTGAATCTAGGATGAATTCATAGTATCTGAGTGTTACTTTGCAATTTCTCATCAATCAATCAACCTTCAGGAGCTGGCCCGTGAAACAAATGTTTGTGGATTATTATTATTCTTGGTTCTTCAACCGAGTAAAATATATATTCATACTGGAATGGAATCATTCCGGTTTTGACGATGTTGAGCATTTGTCAGGAACTTCAATTGAATGTCAAAAGGGAGAAAAGCAACAACAACAACAAAGTGGGTGGTGCTTGATTTGACGCAGATGATGATCAAGTTTCACAGAGACACGCACGCACGCACACACACACAAAGTCTGATAACTCTGGGTGTAATTCTTACACAACATACAGACAGACAGCCAGAGAGAAAGAATTCTACATTGTGATGCAGCAGCTGGTTTGAGAATTCCTAATTTTACTTCCCAATTTCCAAAGAGCAGCTGATGGATGACATACAGGAAACAGTAAGGATCTTCTTGTTGAACTTTGGCATCAATTTCCTAGGAGTTCTAATTTCTGCTCAATTTTCTTTTGCTGTCATTAAAAAAAAAAATTGTTGTTGATGTTTCAGCTACTTCTTGAAGACTAACCACTTTTCTTGACAACCACTTTCTCACCTGATCTATGTATCCTTATTAATTAGTTGAGAAAATAGCTAATATAAACTTAGGGTTTGTATGTATTTCAGCAGCTAGATGGAGCTCAGAAAACTAGACCCAAAAACCCTTCTCACTACAAGCTTGAGTCAGTAGGGGACCAAAGTTCTCTCCCTGATGATGAGGAGCTACAGGTACAATATTGCAGATAAAGTCCAACATGGGTGCTCAGAATACATCCTTGTAATTAAAATACTCTCCTGCATCATTTTGATTTTTTCAGTTGCAAATTTATTTATCATGCAGGTAATAATAAGATCAGATTTGGTCCTTTTGTGTTATTGTTCAGATGGTGGAACAAAGGGACACACAGCAATTAGAAAATGAAATCTTGAATGGTAAGAATGACATTGCACCTGTTCTAACACCATGGACTTGTGTTGGGGAAGAAGCTCTCTGCGATCCTCTTATCCTTCTCTTCAATGAATGGTTAATGTGGTGCACATCATCATCACTCCACTAAAAATGTGGAGCTAATTTTATCTAACAGGCAATGATGATATACTTCGTAATGGCAGAGAAATTTTTTTCCAGGTAATAAGTTCCTCCATCCTCTGCGCTTGTTCTTCTGGTGCAAAATGGGTTCTTGATGAGTTTATTTATATATCCAGATCTTGATGATGAATTCAACAAGTTCACTGTCAATAAAAATTTTTAGATGGTATGTCACAAATCGATCATGAGTGTTTTCCAGCTGATGTCTGAAAGGAGAAAAATTGCTGGGTCTAATGTCATTTTTATCATAGTTGGTTTGGTGGATGTGGTGTCCAGGGCTTTAATTGGGAATCACATAAGCAGCAATCATGGTGGAATAGGCTGAAAGACAAGGTTTCTGAACTTTCAGCATGGGGTTTCACCTCAATGTGGCTTCCTCCTGCCTTTGACTCTCTTGCCCCTCAAGGTTTTTGTCTTACTCCAAATTTACAGCTTTTTGCCTATTTTTTTGTAACCCATCATGGATGTCTGCACACATTTCTCGATCATTCCTTTCCCTATGCTTTACTTAGTAGGTCTCGGTCATCATCAGCATATGGTGATGTGCTGACAGATTTTATTTTGGTCTCCTGCACAAAGAGGAAGATTTTAAGGAGGCCACAGATACTGGGTGGGGGGCCAACAGTAATGGCACTGGTGGCAGCAAATCAACAGTAATTTTGTTCACACTTTTTGTGTAACTTTTCAATTGGAATGTGTGTGTTAATTTGTTGAGTTCAGGATATCTTCCAAGAGATCTTTATTCGTTGAACACAGCATATGGTAGTGAAGGGGAGCTGAGAAATTTGCTGCAGGCAATGCATCGAAGGAATCTGCGGGCAATGGCAGATGTAGTCATCAACCATCGCATCGGCAGCTGTCAAGGGATTGGTGGTCGATACAACAGATACGATGGAATGCCCATGCCATGGGATGAGCATGCTGTCACTTGTGATACTGGTGGCCTGGTAATATTTCTCACTCCTCCCCCTTCTCCCCAATCCTTCTTTTTTCCCTTCATTGATCACTACCATCAGAGCTAGCCTTTTTATGTATCTACTACTATAGAATGGTCAAGCCCCTGCCCAGTGAGCCCATTAGGGCAAGCTAGGTGATTCACCCAACATAATCGGCAAGGGTGAGGCCATTCCATGATATTAAGGTCTGGGGTGGCAGATTCAATGATTTAGAAAAGAATTCATGTTCCAACAGACGTTTTTTGGTCACTATTACAAGTGTGTGATCATCAATAGATGATTATGTCATATAATGTGGTCAAGAAAATGATGTAATCTGCCAAACCAGAACTAGAACAATAGCTTTACACCTTATAAGTTCATTGTCAATTGCTGCAAATAATTCAAAATACCCATATATGAAGTCCTGCAAAATGTTTTAATTTACATGACAACAAAAGGTTTGAACTTCCAAGTTCTCCTTGAATATATTCTTCTGGTTTCATTGATTCCATTCTGCATTAGTATCCCCCATGACAGAAGTTGTTTGGGTTGCTAGTCATACCAATGAACCTTGTAAACCAGGTTGGTAATTCTTCCTTTCTAAAATTTTCTGTTTGTTTTATTCTTTCTGTAATGTTAGGGGAATCCAAGCACAGGGGCGATTTTTGAAGGGGTACCCAACATTGATCACACCCAAGAGTTTGTGCGGAATGACCTAAAAAACTGGATGAACTGGCTCCGCAATAACCTTGGCTTCAGTGATTTTCGATTTGACTTTGCCAAGGGGTGAGCACCACCATGTCAAGGCCAAATTCGCAATTTCCATGATGAAATCAATTTCACATGTCTAATTTTGTGTAATTTTCCATGTTAATAGATATATATATATATAATTTTGGTAATGCTTTGAATTTCAAAATGCAAAGATATTTCATTAATTTCAAATAAATTCCAATATAATGTCTTCAATATAATGTCTTTAGTTGAATTTAAGGTAATTATGTAATGGAATTAATTTCACATGTGAAATACATAACATATGAAAGTGTAGCACCTGTGAGGAACGATTTGAAAATGTTTTTGTAAATTGCCTGTGCTGCAGTTATAGTGCTAGATTTGTGATGGAGTACATTCAAGCATCATGGCCTAAATTATCGATTGGAGAGTACTGGGATGATTGTAGCTATGTCGGTCCTGACTATGCTCTTGATTATAACCAAGGTCAGCAGTTTCATAACATAAGAAGGAAGTTTCAGCTCTATCAAATCTAAATTCATTGCACAGGCTCATGCTTGGATGAACAATGAACATGGCAGAGAATCAATGCTTACCATTGGGGGGTTTTGTATGAGAAAAGTTTCTGCACAAAAGTGGAGAGTTTGAATGTAGTTTTCAGGCTCCAGAAAAAGAAATGCTAGATGGGTGCATCACACCTTTGATGATACTCCTTCCAGCAGATGGTTAGATTCTGTTAGCAGATTCTTAGTTGGCTCCAAGGTTTCAGTACCTCTTGGTGTGATTTGCATATGTGGTAGTAATTGTGTATATGTGATTTGGGTCCTTGCAGATTCCCACAGGCAGAGAACTGTTAACTGGATTGATGGATGTGGAGGTTTATCATGTGCATTTGATTTCACTACCAAAGCCATACTGCAGGTACATAAATATATATATGTCTTTCTCACAGCACTTTCAAGCTTCTTCTCAGTTTGAATCTGAATTTTTTAACCTACCTGATTGGCAATTTTTTGGTGAGAAATTCCAAGTCCTACTGTCATCATTTGGCAGTGAAGTGAAAAAGTCGCTGAGCTTTCTTGTTTTGGCATTGTCACAGGAAGCAGTGAGAAAGAGAGAATGGTGGAGATTACGTGATGCACAAGGTCGACCCCCTGGTGTATTGGGCATGTGGCCATCCCGAGCTGTCACATTCGTAGACAACCATGACACAGGATCCACTCAGGTATACACCACCCAACACATAGCTTTGTCTCAGTTGTGAAGAGTTTTATTCCCTACAGATATATAGGTAGGTGCTTAAAATGCTTCTGAGTTTTTAGCTGAAAGAACTGATAATGGCATATACATTGCTTTGGAAACACAGGCTCAATGGCCTTTCCCAAGTGACCACGTTGTACAGGTAAACTTCCTTGATCACATCTCACCCAACAAACATTTGTACAACACAAACAATTAGATGGCCACAGTCACAATCAGGGTACTCCTACAAATACCCCGGCCAAGGACTAAAAGATACAAAGGAAACAGTTCTGAAACCAGATGAAGGGTAAAGTTGCACAGACAATTAGATGCAGTAGATGGCCACTGTCACAATCAGGATACCCCCACAGGAACCCAGACGAAGAGCATCTCCACCCCAAAACTGTAAACAACTCCTTTATTTTAAAATAGAATAGTGTTTAATGATCACTGTCCCCACCCACAAACATCAAAAAAGTCCCTCTAAACACTACCATTTATGTCTTTACATCTGGATGAGTAATAGTCACTGTCCAAATCCATAGTAGAAAAAAGATTTTAAAGGGGTTAAAATGACCTCTGCAAAATGGACATCAATACAGGAGCGCAGCAGGATTTATGCTATCCTGCTGCAAGATTTAATGAAAAGGGGTGTTTGCAGGTGTGGGGTGGAGATGCTCTAAGGACTTTGTAGTCCTAAAACTACAGTCCTGAAAACAGTTGTAAAGCCAGATAACGGGAAGTTGTATGAGTAGTGGGTACAGGTCAGATGTGGCAATTTTTGTGACACCCTTGTTTTGTTATCTCTTGCAGGGCTATGCATATATCCTCACACATCCGGGTCAACCCTGTGTCTTCTATGACCATGTGTATGAGTGGGGTGAGGGCTTACGGGATGCCATACTCAACATGGTACACACTTTAAAACCTTGTAAAAATCTAGAACTACTACTAGCTGTAGTACCTTGGCAGCTTGGACACCAATAATATTTTTTGTTGAAATTTTCAAAAATTACTTTTCTTAAAGAACAATCTTTTGTGAAGAAACATAGAGAATCTTTTGGAATATCCTATTTTTCAACATTTAATCTTCAAAATTAATCAATAATTTGACAGACATATGTTGAAGCTGCCCATATACTATGGTAATCTCTTGTCAGAATTTGAGAGGTTGTTGTGATACCTAGAAACAAGAAACTAATTGCTACACTAGTTTGTGAGCCAGGGTGTTGTGCACAAATTATAATGAACAAAAATGTTATGGTGTCCAGATCTCTATACGCAAATGGCAAGGAGTTCATAGCAGGTCAAAGGTGGAGATATTGGAGGCAAATTCAAGTGTTTATGCGGCAATGATAGACAACAAAGTGTGCATGAAATTGGGTGAAGGTGACTGGTGCCCATGTTGGGATGATTGGCAGCTTGCAACATCTGGTCAATCTTATGCTATCTGGCAGAAACCCAAGCAGCTATTGACTGCCTAATGGCAAGTTTAGCTTCAGCTTATGGTTTAGCCAATCAGTCAAATACTGAAATATATCTAACTTAGCCTGTTTTTAAAATTAGCTTGTTGTTTGAAATTAATGTTGAATGGCTGACCTTGAATCAACAGCATTCCCATAACCCAACAATGTTCATTTTCACTTACACCTACCTTCTCACTCCTTTGGGTTGCCCAAATCTTTGTAGTTTTCTTGTCACTTTGGTTCCATTGTCCTTGAGGATTCTCACACATCCATTGTGAAGACTATGGAGTACTACTCCATGCTAGAAAAAAGATGGCTTATTTTTAATTTTCTTCACCCAAGTTATCAGTTTTCACTCCTTTTGCCAGAAGTTGTGCAAACTGGACAAGTGCAGTTTTTTCATGAATGTAACAGTTCTATTATAGTTTATGACTCACACTTTCCCTTGCTTTCAATCTTCAATGGTATTTCTGTTTCTCTCTCCATTAACTTTTTTGGTGGAGAAAATGGTGAAATCTGGAATCCTTCCTTTTTTCCTACTCCCATGTGCTCAAAGTTTAGTGAAGAAATGATACATAAACTTGACAATTAGGCCTCAGTTGTTTGTGTCTCTTCTCCCATATGGCATTTTGAAAAGTCCCAACATGAGATGACCAGGTTTTGCTTTGAAGACATCCATATGGCTTCTGCAAAAGCCTTATCAAGATATGGTATATTCCATACTTGGAGGCTTTGGAATATTTTTAAAAAAAATTCAAAACCTTACCTGAAAAGGCATTTTAAGATATAAAACACATAATACCTGAGATTGTATGTTCTCTTTAAAATTCAATACTTGCACGACATTGGTTCGAATCTCACAAGGAGCTGCAAAATGTGTCAAGTTTTGATCTGCACAGAACATAACTGCATGGTTCTGCACAAAACCATGCAAGGCACAAAACAACAAGCCCCATGAAACTCCATTGGGGGAGATCAACGTCCTGTGTCATCAGCGCAAAGAAAGCCAGGCCATGTGTGGACAGAATGAGCCAATTGGCACGAATTTGTCGACGTGGCTGAAATCTCGACTGCTATTGGAACACGTGGATTAAGACCTCAGTTTATTGTTGGGAAACATGAATTAGGGTTTCTTGGCTGTGGTGTCTTCCTACCGAAGTCGGAGTTCTCCGCACCCCTCTCTTCCCACATCTTGGATTTCTACACAGAATTGGTGAGCACCCATTTGGAAGCAGATGTCCAGAGACTGGGAGTACGTATTTCAAGCCAGTTTTTTTTGTCGATGATGAAGTAGAGACAAAGCTTGAGGGTTTGGAAGGTTTAGGGTACAGGCGCAAGTGGAAGGAAGAATGTCGTCGGTTCTTTGAAATCATCATCGGTTTTGCCCAGGTGAATCAATGCTGCTGCTTTTGATTCTTTTTTTTTCCTCTCTCAACTGGAGTTATTATCCTGGGTGGAACTTTGATTGCATAGCTTCAGAGCTCTCCCAATTTTGTATCCAACTGGGATACCTTCATCTATCTTAGCGTTTGGTTCTTTTGCAAATAAAATGCTCTACTGCCTCTATATATGCCATTTTAGGGTTTTGGATTCTACTGTAGATTGGCTTCTAATTGTTAATAGGAAGCGTCTTGGACAATGAGTTTGTTTGAAAGCTTTTCTCTGCTCCAGAGATGCACCAGCTTCTTCAGAAATTTGTAAAGTCAAGTGAGTTTGATGATCTGATTGCTTGGGGTTTTCAGTCTTGGGACACAACACTATTCAAGTGCAAAATAAATTGATGCTGTAGAGATTTATGCAGTCAGAATTATCTGGGATGGATACTTCCCCTGACCAAGAGATAATGGGAAAATCTGAGGATTCACTGAAATCTGAAGATGGCAACACCTCCTCTGAGTGTGAGGAGAAAAGTTCTTCTGCCTTTCAGCAGCCATCTCCCTCCTCAGAAGCTCCGGAGAACAGTGATGGTACTGTTGAGCAATCTTCAATTCAGAGCTTTGAAGATGAGGTAACATCTAGAGGTTCAGGGTGGCCATCACCCTCAGATGTTGAGGAAGAAGGAGATGAAGCAAATAGACATCTTCGACAGATCTCTGCATCCAGCTCAAGTGTTCTTGTTGGAACAGGAAGAGAAGGAACAAGTGCAACTTCAAATGCTGGTGAAAAAGACAAGGTAGAAACAGAGCTTGAGGATTCTGACCTGTTTGATGACAGCTTGCAATCAACCAAATATCCTGTAATCTCTGATGAGAGCTGGGAAAAAGTGGAAGTTGACCTTATTTTGACTGGTGGATTTGAGGATGTCAGCATGGGATCTAGGTTAGATGAAGAACTGAATAGAGATTTGGGCTCAATGAGACAAGAGAAAGCTGAAATGGAAGAAGAAGAAGAAGATTTGAACTTAAGAGAAAGGGAACACAGACATGAAGGGATGGAGGCTGAAGACGAGGAACTGCTAAGGGATTTACAGGATTTGGATCAAAGTGCTACAAGTGGCTTGGATTACACTGCGGAATCAGCAACAAGGGAGGTCTATAAGTTTCCAAAGAGAGATATTGATGCTGTTGAACCTGGTGTATCTCCAAGTCAGCTTCTTGTATGGCCAGCAGACTTTATAGTCCAAGCCATAGGCTTTCAGATTAAGCTTATAGTGCAATCAGTATATTTTGCACTGTGGCTTTGTAGTTTGACCTATGCAGTTTTGGTCTTTCCACTCCAGAAATCGATTGAGGCTACAAATTTAGCCACTAAAACAGTCATTGATGTGTATGCACTCACAACCCAGATCAGGCCAATGGTCACAGAGGGGGTTGCACATGCAGGGCCTACAATTAAGCACATTACAAAGAGATGTGGTTGTGGGTGCTTAGCTGCTATATATGTGAGTTTCATTCTAGGGTTCCTCTTGATTCCTGCATTTTTTCTTGACGTCTTCCTTGTGCGGAGCTTTATTGAGGACCCTATTGAGATTCATCAGACTTTGCACTTTGATTATACACGAGAACATCCAACTGCAGTTGTCCCTCTGTTGCCTCCCAAGGTTTTGGCCAAGTCGAAGGAGCTTGCAGTGAAAAAACCTGAGAAGGCTTACAGTTTTCGTGCAATTCCAAAATCTCATAAGTTTCATGTGACTGTATTTTTGACACTTCCAGAGTCTGACCATAATCGCAAGCTTGGCATTTTTCAGGTTTTCCTCTCTCTACAACAGCTGGCTCATGTTTCTTCATGCTTCTTTCTATTGTCTTTCTGGATATTGAAGTTTGATTTTGAGAATTTGGCAGCAGAAATATCCCCTTGAATGGAAGGAGTTTTGAAGCAAAACAAATTTAGACATTATTAGCCTTCCCTCATATTTGGTGAGGATTCAGAGGGCAGGCTGGCTGAATCACCTTTCTGAAGACAACCAAGGTGGTTTGGTATCTGCCTCCAATTACTGTGTAAACTGGTAACAATCCACATTATGTCACTGTAGAGCAGAAATGTTTGTTTTCTCACTTACCACTTAGAAGATCTCTTTGAGCCCAAAGTATGTCCTTTGGGTCACCCTGTGGCTGATGTCATTTATCTGTGTTGCAGGTCAGTGCAGAGTTGCTGTCAATCAGAGGACAAGTGATTACCCGAGCCACCCGGCCATGCATGCTAAAATTCCACAGTAGTCCCATCCGGTATGCCAAAAACCTCCTCATGGGTGTCCCATTCTTGATTGGCCTGTCATCAGAATCACAGAAACTTGCAATCCGCATCATAGAGAATCATGAAGACACATCAGTCCCAACTGTCTTTGTTCGCATTCTACTGGAGTGTAAGGCTGGCCTCCCCCCTGGGGAAGGATTACCAGAACTTTACTCTGCTGAACTACAAGTCATATCAGTTCTGTCACCAATGAAAGACTTCATTCGAAAGTGGAGATGGACATTTTATGTGTGGAGTCTCTTAGGCCTTTTTATGGTTGAAGTCTTGATTGTCCTTTGCTGTTGCCACCAAGTTTTATTGCCGAGAAGGCTTTTACAAGGGCTCACTGAAGGCTTTGGTGGAGAGCACGTAGAAGTTCATGAGCGACCATCTGCTGTTGACAGTGGGTCAAGGAAGGGGGCTAAACACAAGCGCAGGGTCAATTTCTCAGATGAAATTCCAACAGCTCAGGCTTTTCCAGTCTCAGATAAATCTGCCAACGAATCATGGGAGCAAGAGTCTTTCTTGGGAGGGGATGATGAGTCCTCAAGTACTTTAGCTGGTCCAAGTGAGAGAAGTAGGTTACGTCAAAGAAGCAGAGTCGAGAAGTCAAAACAACCAGTAGAAGCAAGTAGTAGTTGGACTGTACCACCATTGCAAGAAAGTCTGAATTTTGTAGACACAAAATTTAGAGTGGTGGAAGATATGCTCCACAATGTTGGGGAAACAGGTGTTGCAGAGGGCATTGGAATCAGTGCAACAACGTTCAAAGGTAATCATGATGTGAAGGGTAAGAAATCGATCTGAGTTCTGTGGGGTTTGGGTACAGAGACCAACAACATTCAGTTTGGTTAGGTTTTTTGTGTTGGTGATGACAACTAGAACTTGTGTAGAGAAACCTCCTGTGTCGGACTCATGTACAGTTTTACAGTCACTCTAATGATCCTTTTCTCCAACTTTTAAATATGGTGTTCTGGAGTTCTCTGCAATCTCACAGATTCAAGACTATTGTGCCCAAGGTCTGAAGATAGTTACCATGCAAGCAAGTGGCGAAGAGTTTGAGAACCCAAATAAGGGTACGGTTTCAGGCTAATGATCAACTCAAACATGAGGACAGAGGTAGTAGGTCTCTTGAATTTTGAGGATTTGCATGAATGGGCTCTGCTGAAAGCTTCTTGTGCTGATCAAGAAGACATGACCTACAAGTTAGATATTGCTTGTGATCAATTTTCTTTTGCTTGAAAGAGTGCTTAAAGAGATTCCACAACTGAGAAATGTACCACAGAATGTGACTGCAAATATCACATGTCGGACTAAGGAGTCCAGCAAAGAATTGTGGGGATGGCCAGACTGTAGGGTATGAGATAAATTCAGTCTGTGGTAAGAACCAGGGTAGGGACCCTGAAGATGCCAATTATCAAAATGTAAATGAGCTCATCAATCCCAATCTTTCAGTTTGGTGCCAAATTGGTGCCAGAATTGCAATGCGCACTGTAATATAATCCAGCACCAGCAAGAGCAGATCATCTTGCAAGCATCCTCAATCTTCAGCAACAGCAACAGCAGAATTTCTTCATTGTTTAGGTCAATTGTTGATTCACCTTGTGTTTCACTAATCCCAGAGGTTATCCTTTGCTTCATTTCCTTGGCTTGCTTGAGTTTTGATTATGAGCCTAAGGTTGGCATTATGAAATTTGGCTTTGTTTCAATGCCTTGCTCAAGTGGCAAAGTGCCTAAGGCTGTAGTCACAGAAAGAAATGTAGTCACAACTAAAATACTTCAAGAAAATTTGCTTACTATAGGCTCTTGTCATATGCCTTCCACCATAGACTGAACACCGCAGAGGGTAGGCCAGAGAGAAACAAATAAACATAATGTGACAATTATGTGTGAGACACAAAAGTCTTCCTTCATAACATTGTGCTTGTTATGTCCTTGAAGACAGAGACTATGCACTAAACTGAAGGACAAAGGGGTGATTGACACATTGTGTTTACTACCATTGTGGTGGGAGGTCACTCTAATCATGGTTTGTGTGAGATGGGGACAAATGCTTTGTGCATTGAGATTACAAGTCTTCTACTTTCAGAACCATTGATTTCATGTGCACAAAATGCCAAAGAGAAAGGGAAAAGTGGTGATTATTTGCCTTCTCAAAGTTGCACACATTCAACACCCATCCTTTGCACAACTCCCAACAATACATGCTTTGTCTAGATACTACTGAATATCAAACAACAGCCCACAGAATCAAAGCCCTTTGGTGGATCAAGGCCCATGTAAACATCAGCCTATCACAATAGCATTCGCATGTCAAAAAGTGCTATTGAATTTATACTAAAACCATGTTATGGGCAACCACATTAGGTTTGGAACAACAATACCTCAATGACAATTTCAAAACACAATTGAGTGCACAGTGCTGACACAAACACATATAATTGATTGCTATTCAATCAGATCAATGAAGGTGATATTCAGGATAATATACAAAAGCCTTCATAACCTGTTCTTTCATGGTATACACAATGACCCTAGAAACATAATTCTAGGCAACAAATTGAAAAACACAGGTAAGATGGTCTTAGAACTCATCATGGCAGTTCTAAACAAGTTCAGTTTCCTTCTCTTTATCAGCATCTTCCAGTTCTCGTAATCCCCCCACCTTGTCTTCAATCTCTTTCACTAGCTCCTCCCGCAATAGCTCTTCCCTTGCCTCCTCCTCATTCACCTCTTGCTGTACAAGCACAAAAGATGTTGGCAAACAGATGTTTATGACCTCACTGAAATGGATATCTTGTTATAGTTGTAGAACCACTGGAGGTTTTCTGTTGGCAAATTGAAGAAAGTGTTTTGGCACAATCTAGATTGATTCAAGTATTAAATCCTTGATAGATACTGAAACCAAAATGCCTACAAAGAAACATACCAAACTTCCCTTCAATTAATGATGAATTATTCTAGATTTGGGAGGTTTTGAAAGCAAAAAATTGAACAGTGAGGGACTTCAGACAGTTTGATCAATCCAATCTCCCATCAAGAGTCCCAATATACTCTACACTGCATCAGGAGTTGTACTAGTTATAGACATGGCCCAGCATTGCACACAAGTGATGAGACATTCTCGGATCCCAGAAAATATTGCCACACCAAGGCAGTTGGGTGTTTTGCTTGGCTTCACAAGCCAAGACAATGTTATTCCAGTTGGTAGTCTTCACCCAGGTGGCTGCAGAAGGCTCCTCTGACATTGAGCTAAGTTTTTCACATTGGGGGGAAACCTGGTGTTGTGGTCTTGCCTGACCACTTGGAGCAGAGGTTCTCTTTCTCGGAAAAGAGAAAAAGGGAACAAACTAAACAATACTGCTGGCAAGCTTTGGATTTATGCAGTCCAAAACTTCATTGTAATTCTTGGTCCACATGCCACTTAAGGAGAGAACCCATACATATGAAACATAGTCAACAATTCAACTCAAACTCAGCTTTCTTGGCTCACAACAGTATTGGGAGGAACTTAGTCATTCCATTGTAAGAACTTGTCCTTGTTGACAAAAATTGCACTTACCCTGTTGTAGATCCAAAACTGGGTTCCATTCCCACCATCTTTACGGTACTCATCACTGTCATAAAATGGATCCTGCAATACACTCAAGATCAACCAGGGAACCGGAATCATCAATTACATCTGGTTCCAATTCATAATCTGTATTTTTGGTGCACATGTCAACATGACATTGACTCTTGAGCCTATGACAGTTAAATAAAGGTGAAATACATCTCACTGGTTAGCATCATCTCCTTCAACCTCATGGCAAGTTTGTAATAATACAAGACTCTCTTTTCAATAGCAGTGGAGTGTCTGTAACAGGAAGAGTTGGTATGGACTGAGGCTGGTCCACTCCTGTTTGAGAACTTCTGGAGGCAGCTGCAAAAGGTGAGTACGGCATTTGCTGGCAAATGCTTTCCTTACCTACAATTCAAAGCACAACTTATGCAAAAATTTGATAGCAGAAATTGAAAAGGTTGGAGAGGGATTACCTACTTTCATGGAGCCAAACACACAGCAGCCCCAGCAAAAAACAATAGCAAGTAGCATGTCTGTCACACCCCAAAGACAGTAGTGCCATCAGCCAAAGCATAGCAATTCTTAACCTGTTACTGCCTACATGGTCATACATGGGGCCTCAGATGTAGAGAATTGGTGGAAAATTGAACTATAAAACTCTAATAACCCAGTCTCAATGCGCATCACAAGGACTGCCTTAAAGCTAACCTGTCACCACCACTTACAAAAGGTTGACCAAAAGGATACAGACCATTTGATCATAATTAATTCATAACTAGAACAGCCCGGCCTGACTCTGACTACCTACAGGAATAAGTCCAGAATCCTGCTACCACAGACTGTATTGGGCCCAACAAACCCAGATTTCAAGAAAAATATCCTTGTCCATGGGACAGTGTTGACAGTACACTGAATCCAAGTCGCAGGATTTTCCCTCACCTAAACAGTATGCCATTAGAATCAAAGTACAGGGGTGGTTATAAGAGAGGAGGGTCATTACAAAGGTCTTTCATTGACTGTACACTTGGTTGCCAGTCATTGTAAACATCGACAAATTCAGTGCCATGATAAAACTCAGAAGGGCCACGAGTAACAACTACTGTGGCTAGGACTGGCAAAATTCCCATGGATAGCAGCCTTGTTTGTCGGCCTCCCTCCTGCATCCAGCCAAAGAATCTATCCCACAATCATCCTCAACTGCAGTCAAGCACACACAGCAAACCTAACGATTATCAAAGTAACCAATTAGGGTTACATCACAATAATGAACACAGAAATGAGTACATTATGGTGAACCCCAAGGAGGATCCAGCTGAGCAGATGCGGGTGCAGGCTGGGTCCAAGACATCCATTCCACCATAGTGCAATGGACAATTTCACATTTGGAGCCTAATTTCACTTGCATATTTGATCACATTTTAAGCCTTTCAAGTGTTGTGTGCTTCTTGAATGGTTTCAACAATGGAATTTACTTGACATTCACTGCATCCACTGAATGATGTAAATCTCATTAGCAGAAACTACACAATGTGCATCCAAATAAAAAAACCATATGGGCATTAATTTCATGACCCAAATCTACTGTCATTCTTTCTCTTTGGATAACGATACTTACCTTGACATGCTTCTTTGCTGAAGCAGAGATGAGAAGATCAGAATCCTTTCTCCGACTTTGTTGTACTCTCAACAAACCCTGAACATAAGAAGAAGAAAAGATTCTGCCCAAAGTCAGAGTAAAATTAGATTTATCTGATTAGCTATGCTGTTAGCAGCTATACCTAACAAAACTGAACCCTGAACCTGCAATTCCGAATCCATTGTTTCAGGACTTGCCATTCTTTCCAAATGGGAAGTAATGTTGTGAACTCTTCATAGAGTTTCGTTAGAAATCATGGAATTGGCTTCTCCACAAGTAAGACTCTGAGCAGAAAGAAGAGAAGTATATTGAACTGATCTGATCAGAAGACCTTAAATCGCCAGCCATGATTGGTTGCATTCACAGAGAAAAAATAAATAAATACACACTAATCTCTTCACTGATTTTTCTTGAAACACTCATTTGTTTAACCAGTGAATTACAAGAATGAATTAGTGATTCTAGAGATAGTCATTGCGAATTTGCATCAAATTAACAACATGGCTTATAGAGAATGAATGCATGCGTCGTCCTCTCATTGTTACCATTCTACCAAGTCCAACAAGACAACAGGCTCTAGTCAGTAATCTCCTGCAGAGCTGCCTGCAGCATTTTCCCATTACATTACGTCTCTCAAGAGAAAATTTCAAACTAATTTTTTCTATAAAACACACCCACACACACACAAACAAACCGCTGAATTGTTCCTATACATGGACAGATGTTTTTGAGAAGCACGGAAAGACGTTCTCTCATGATGCTGTTTTCAACGGATTTCTAGGTGATCAATCACTCGAGAACGAACGTAATGAGTGGCAAGGCGAGAAACAATAACACATTACCTGAGAAAGGTGCCTGCTGATACTCGTATGATGCGCTTTAGAAAAATGAATAAGAAGTCCGGCTGCAGAGTTGCTGCTGCTACTGCTGCAACATTGCTGTAGCTCCTTGAACCCTAGCACTGCTCGCACCATTGCCATCTCTACTGCTTCCGGTATCTCTGCAAACCTGCGTGCCAAGCTTGGCAGATACTAATCTATGACACACAGAGAGACACACAGAGAGACAGAGACACAGAGCGCGAAGAGAATTGGTGCCGCTTGGCACCAGAGCACAAGAACGGCACTTTGGATTGCAAGCACAAAAAGAGAGGCTGATGAGGATAACGGAACGTAGGGCGCTGCAGAAGAGACGATGATCGGCGTCTTGTTCCAAGGGCCGGATGGATGATTTCTTCTTCGCGCTCTCTCTTCCATCCATTTCCTTGCCCTTAAAGAAGGGGGGTCTGCTCTGTGATTTTTTGGGTGGCGGATTTGCGTCATTTTGCTACAAATATTTTGGAAAAGGAATATTCTTTCATAAATTCTTTGTTTTAAGAAATCGCCAGAAAATCATTTATATTTAAAAAATCGCAAAAAATTCCCAGAATTTGCCTAAAATATGAATAGTTGCTTGTCATTTTCTGTATTCATATTTTGAATATCGCCAGATTTGGCTAAATGTGTATATGGATGATCGCCACTTTAGTAAACTTATCACAAAATTGGAAAAATGAGCACTGGGTCAGGTTGAGGATATATCTTTTGGTCCTTACCCTTGTTAGCTTTGGTGGTTTGAATTCCTTTGAGGAGTTGTCTGAAGTGAACTAAACAAATTTAACATTGTAGATTATATGGTTTTTTTTTTGTGGCGAAATTTGGCAACTTGGCGAATTTGTTTTCAAGAAATGAAAAAAACAGGAGAAATTTGTGATTTTATGGATTTTCTCGCCATTAAAATAAAATAAACTAGCCACATCTAGACCTAGGCATTTCCTTGCCCTGTTTAATGTTTTCAGAATTATTTTGAGGTGTGTCTCAATTGTACTATGTCTTTTTTGTTTTTGCGAGGGTGAATATGGAATATGGTGTGGTTTGAATTTATTTTGTGGAGTTGTCTGCATAGAACTAGCACTTTAATGTTTCAAATTATACACTTGCTTTTTCTTTTTTGGGGTGAAAATAGAAATGGTGGAAGGCTTCAAGAAAATGAAGGGTTCTGCAATTCATGTTTACTTACACAAAAGTTATCCATAAAGTCACCTTCTCTTTCACCCCCTATACCCTCTTTCAGTGGTGTCCGCGAAGTAAGGAAATTTTATTAAATCTGAGTATGAAATGCTGAAATTCAGATTTGATGCACACGGTTCGAGAGTAATTATAGAAGTTGTACAGGTAGGAACAGTGAAAATACATGTAGCAGCATTGGAGGCGCTCAGGAAAAAGGAAAGAGGATGAAACTCAGTTTACCACCAAAATTGGTGGAAAAACTAGTTTGGGTCCCAGTTTTTTCGTTTTGTAAAATTTCATTCCTAGTAACTCATTTGATGCACTATTATGCCGAAACTGGCCGTTCTCGCCCCCTAATCGCCTGACTTTACGGATAACTTTATACCCTTGGGTAACAACATCGAATTTGCATTACCATATTTTAACTCATCATCACCACTAGCATCATTTGGGCATCGTGGTCTGATGCCCTCAAGGTATCACCTTGAATGATGCTATGACTGAAAACCAAGATACTGGATTTTTTAAAAAAAAACTAAAACCTAAAAACTGATTAAGGTTTAACCCTTTACCCGAGTTTGGGTCTTAAGGTTTAACAGTTAAAAATTTAAGGTTAGGTTGGAGCTACCGCATTGCAACGACTCCTTTTTGGAAACCCTAAAAATCTGGATAAAAGGGTGTTGTCTCTTCATTCCCCTCACTGTGGTTTTTTTTTCTTGTAGCATTGTTTTTTTGTTAATGTTCTTATTGTTGGTTTTGTTTTTATTTTTTATTTTTGCTTTTGTTGCCTTGTTGTTGTTGCACTTTGCTTGCTCTCACGCCTTGTTTATTATTACACCTTGCTTGTTTTCATGTCTTGCTTGTTGTTGCGCCTTACCTATTGTCACGCCTTATTTACTATTGCACCTTGCCTATTGTTGCACCTTGCTTACTATCGCACCTTGCCTACTATCGCACCTTGTTTATTGTTGTGTTGTGCTTGCTATCATGCTTGGCTTGCTGTCATGCTTTTTTTATTCTCGTGTTTTGTTATTGTTGCACCTTGTTTGCTTTCGCACCTTGTTATTGTCATGGTTTGTTGTTCTTGCACCTTGTTGTTTTTGTGCTTCACCTTGCTTGTTTTCACACCTTGTTGTTTTGCCTTATTGCTCTTGCACTTTGTTTGCTTGTGGCTTGTTACTTTCACATCTTGTTTGTTCATGCCTTGCTTGTTCGTGCCTTGTTGTTTTCATGCCTTGCTACTTGTTTTCATTTTCACACCTTGTTGTTCATGCCTTGTCGTTGACTGCTCTTACTTTCATGCCTTGTTGTTTGTTGCTTGCAATTTGTTATTGAATGTTCTCACTCTCGCACCTTGTTGCTTTCACTTTCACACCTTGTTGTTCGTGTTTGCTGCCCTATTATTGTTGTTCTACCATCATTGCCTTGTCGCCCTATTGTTGTTGCCCTACCATCATGTATCACTATTCTACCATCACGTGTCACTGCCCTGCCTTTGTACCTTGTTGCCCACCATTTTCAAGTACTTCATGGCCTTGCCCCATTGTTGTTTCATTGCTTTATTGTTCATTCTCGCGCCATACTGCTTTGCCTTGTTAGTTAGTATTCCCTCCTCACTTTCTTGTGCAAGTTGAAGAGCTTGGAACAACACCAACAAGCTTCATCCAACAACAAAGGTTGTTTTTTTCCCCTAAATTCTCAAGTGTTTTTTTTCTATTTTGTTTGTTTGGTTTGTTTTGCCATTTTTGTTTTGAGTTGAATAATTTTGTTTTAGTATAATTTGTGAATTTTAACATGTTGTTGCTTTGTTTCTTTGTGTGCACGATTAAAATTTGAACCTTTGAATTTAAATCTAAAACCCTTAAACCTAAACTTAGTTTTCCATGATGAGATGAAAGCGAAAATGGGTGATTTGTTGATAATTTTTCTAAACTTTAAATTTCATTGTTTGTAAATGTCTTTTCTAAACCTTTAAACTCATTTGCTTGTAAACATTTTTTTTGCTCTTTTCTTTATTTCTTTTGATTAAAAATTCTATTAGATTTTTGCATAGTTTGTTGAACAATAGTTGTTATTTGCATTATCTTTGGACATGGTCTTGTAAATTGCCAATGGAATAATCTTCTGCAAATGAGAATGTGATAAGTGGGAATAATGAAACAATTGGAATATGTATGAATGATGTAATTTTGGAAGATAAATCCGAGGAAAATTCAAGTGTCCAAATAGAAACAAGTAGGAATCTAGAAAATTGCAGTGAAAAAATAATGAAGGAAAGTTTGAAAAAATTGCACGTTCAAAGAAAAATTTAGAAACCACATAGTGAAACATCTATATGTTGGACAATGCAAAAGTTGATTTGATTAACACACAAATAATGCATTGTGTGTTTTGTTATCAAAATCGAGTAATTGGAATAAATCCAAGAATTCAAGTGAGGAAAGGATTGATTTCTTATTACAAAACCAATGGAATAACTTCACCAATGGAAGAAGTGAACAATTTTCTGAAAATGATTGAAGAGAAATAACCATCAAAGAAAAGAACAAATCCATTTGGAGGGTCAATCTCTAAAATTTTTCCTATCAAAGATGCCTTCAAAAAAGACAATATGTCACACAATTTGTTTTAGAAGACCTTGGTCTATTAATTATCTTTTTTTTTTTACATATCTAGTTTGTGAAAAATATGCGGTTTAAACATTTAATTCTTTGTTTTTGTCCAAAATTAAACTTCCCTTCTAGAAGGCAGTTTTCACAAGACATATTGCTAAGGTTAATGGAAAAGACAAATGAATTATGTGTTCTTCTTGCATTGGAAAAATGTTATTATGCAACAAAGAACTTTGACCTTTGGATGTCTAAAGGAGCTAATGATGTGTTCGAATTAATGATAAAATTTTAAAGTAGTGATTGGCAACCCAAACATGTGGCTATTGGTTTATTTGAAGCAACAAAAACGACAAGGCAAGCCTTGGCCAAAAGTTTGACAAAATTGTTAGACAAGTATGGTTTAAGGAAAAAAATTATTGTTTATGTCAAAGATGAAAGATCTAATATCAATGTAATGATTAGTGCATAAAAGTTTGTTGTAAATTGTGAATCTTTTGGGATAAAAGAGAGCTTTTAGGGTACTTGTTTTGGACATGCATTTTCAAAAGCATGTCAATATGGCACTATAGAGGAATAAGTGTACAAAAATTTGGTGAAATATATTTCTATCAAGTCTACCTAAGCAGAGTTGTAAAAATGCATCACTTGGCCTACAAAGTCTAGGAAGGGCAAATAAGAATGGAATAAGGCTTGTTTTGAAACTAGAATTTGACCAAAATAAAATAAAAATTCCAGTCAAAACAAGGTAGTTTTTTCAAACTCATTGTTTCAACTCTTTAAAGTTTTGTGGTTAAAAAATTTGATAGGATAATTAATTAAATTGTTATTGCTTCTTTGTAGGTTTGCTAGTAAAATCATTATGTTTTAAGAAGCTTTATAATTTTGATATGCCATTGTGCTCTATTACAACAAACAAATTGTTGTGAAAGTCATTGGTCAAATTCCTCCACCTTTAACATGGCAAATTTCTCAAACTATTGTTGATTGTTTTTCCTTAGTTGTTTTTGCTTGTGTTTTTAATCAGTCACGTGGACATTGGTTTCCTAGTGATGCTGTACACTCTTCCATTTTCGTGAGTTTGAAACTTAAGGAAGAAAATCAAGTTTTACTTTCATTTGAAAGCTTAATGGATGATGATTCAATTGTTAATGATGAGTTATCTTTGTTGGATTCTAACATTAGAAGGGAGGTTACATCCAAATGTGGACTTCAAGATGAGTGGCTTTAAACCTAAATTGTGTAATTGGTTACATGCTGCCTGGATGAAGGTTGGAGAGATGCAAAGCATGATTGTCGAAGGATGGGTTGGAAAATTTAGGGGTTTCAAAATTTTGATGTTGTTATGTAATAATTATTAAAAACTCAATACCACAATACCTTGCACAAGCAGGTGTTGACAATAATGTGCTTTCACTTTTAAGTCCAAGCCAATAATAAAATGTTTATACAAGTGATATTGAAACAACTTGTGTGTGTGTTTTTTCCCAATTTGTGAAGTAGGTGGGTTGGAGGTCATGCACAAGAGGATTTAGCCAAATTGGACTAGAGGTCGGAAGGAGAAGTAGAAATTTTTTGGATTCCTCCTATAGTTTGGTGACTTGTTGGAACTTATTCTCTAAATAAAGCAACTTTAGATTTTTTTTCCTCTCATAATGTGGTGTCTTGAGCCCGTTTGGTACAGAAAAAAGCCCTTCTCACCTTGAGCACCCTCCTCTTTTTGTCTCACCAGGTTGTGAAAATTCGCCCAAAACAAAAAACACTGCTTGTGAGCTTCAAGTGTGCCTAACACTGACGACAGGGAATTTTTTTGATGACTACATCTCACTCAGAAATTTCAGCATCATTTCTTTAAGCAAAATCCACATACTCTTTGCAATTCAGTAAAACCACAAGGAAAACCTCTCCTCTCCTATTCAATAGATGGGTTTCCTCCCAAATTTTTTTAAAAAAAATTATTATTATTATTATTTTGCAATTGGCCATTTTGATTGGCCCAT